>Ga0302125_10000270_pt1 | contig 29517 bp, 19 predicted proteins | sample CB4_surface_MG_FD_203111 | JGI IMG/M metagenome (GOLD analysis project Ga0302125, IMG submission 203111) | Marine microbial communities from Western Arctic Ocean, Canada - CB4_surface | ecosystem: Environmental > Aquatic > Marine > Oceanic | place: Canada: Western Arctic Ocean | collected... | reverse complement strand
TGATGGAATCAATTTTTTGAACAGTGTCTATTGATTCAATCATTTCAAGCTGTGACTTAGAGGAATAATCTAAACCAAACCCAAATGGAAATAATGGATCATATGACTTATCTTGATGATTCAGTTCGGTTTGTGATTTTACTTTTGGCCAAGAATAGGAAAGTTTTCCAACAAAATCAAACTGCTCTTCACCATCTATAGAAAAAATAACATCAGCGATACCTTCTACCGCAGTACCTGGTAACCAAGCAGCAATAAATGAATCAGAAGCATTAATATATTGATTAACCTCAAGCGGTCTTCCAGATAAGAAAATGCTGACAGTCTTGATGTTTTGGGAAGATATGTCCGTTAACTGAGAGAGGTATTTTGGATCTGTTGCAGCAAATGAAACGTCTTGAAGGTCTCCCAGCATCTCGGCATAAGGCTCTTCGCCGAATACACCTATGACATAATCTGGGGTCTGATCAAACACTCCATTATCAGAAAATTCTATTGTGCCTCCAGACAAATTTACTGCGTCAACAATTGCTTCAAAGATGGTATTGGTATCAATAAAGTCTTCATTTTTATTTTCTCTGCCCTGCCATGTAATTGTCCATCCACCTGTTTGAGAAGATATCTTATTAGCTGCGTTACCTATAACTCCGACATGCGCTCTAGGGTTTAGCGGAAGAGTTTGTTTATTATTTTTAAGGAGTACAAGTGACTCTCTGACCGCTTGTCTTGCAAGCTCTACATGGCGCGGGTGGCCTAAGAAATTTTCTGAAAAGGTATGTGGCTTCCTTCCGTTTAAAAGACCCATTCTGGCTTTAACCCTAAGTATTCTTGTGACCGCGTCATTAAGCCGCTCTAATGGAATAACACCAGATTGAACCTGTGCAATGGTATTTTTTAAAAGTATCTTCCAATCCTCGGGCGCCATAAACATATCAACGCCAGCGTTAAATGCTTGCGCACAACTCTGATTTGAGCAGCCTGGAACTTGGCCATGTCCATTCCAATCACCCACAACAAAGCCATCAAATTGCATGCTATTTTTTAATACGGTTGTTAAAAGATCTTGGTCTCCATGTAACTTACTTCCATTCCATGAATTAAAGCTAGCCATAACTGTTTGGGCACAAGCATCTAATGCTTCAAAGTATGGATAACCATGAATATCTCTTAATTCCCTCTCAGACACTCTAGTATCGCCCTGATCTACTCCTTCAAAAGTTCCACCATCGCCCATAAAATGCTTAGCTGTAGCAATCACATGATTGTTATCTAAGAAATTTGATTTTTCGCCCTGCAACCCAAGAATAAATGCTTCCCCAAGCTTAGAAACAAGTTGAGGGTCTTCAGAGAAGCCCTCGTAAGTTCTTCCCCATGTATCGTTCTGAGGAACTGCTATTGTTGGAGCAAATGTCCAAGCTACTCCTGTTGAAAGTACTTCTAGGGCAATTGCCTCACCTATCTGCTTAACAAGAGAATAATTTCTAGATGCGCCTAAACCTATGTTGTGAGGAAACAGAGTAGCGCCAACAAGATTATTGTGACCATGAACAGCGTCAGTGCCCCATAAAACTGGAATTTTAATTCCATCTACCTCAATTGAAGCATCGTAGAATTCTTTGCTTAACCTCTTCCAGTCATCAGCTGAGCTATATTTATTGCCATAGGGAGCTGTATTGCCTCCATTAAGCACTGAGCCAATATTAAATTGTTTGATGTCTGATGGATCAATGAATTCTAAATCACCTTGAATAACTTGACCTACCTTCTCTTCAATAGACATTTTATCTATCAGCTTGCGGATTATTTTTTCATTTGAATCATTGGGATATTTGCAAGTATTAGTTCTGCTCCAATCTTCTTGCGCACTTAATGATATTGAGCAAAATAATGTAAAAATTACCATATTAATTTGAATAGATTTCATATTTGCTCCTAAATTAAAAATCAACATCAGAAAACTCAATCTTGACCTTATTTTGATTTATTAGATGATAAACAGGCAAGCGACTATCGCCAATAGCTTGATCCAGAACCTCTCTCTTAGATTTACTGGAGACCAAGAGAATGCATCGAACAGAATCAAGCAGCATTGACAAGTTCATAGTAATTCTTTTATGCGATGGATCTCCGAGAGCATTCTTAGAGAGATAGATCTCATGAGGGGCATCTACTTCAAATAGCGACGTGTTAGCGAGTAACTCTGGAAATAATGATGCAAAATGACCATCTAGCCCCATGCCCAGCAAAGAAACATCAAATGGAAAAATTAGTTTCGAAGGAGTGACCGAGGGATCAATAAGCGAGAGATATTTAGCAGAACCTGCATTATTGATGATTAAATTTTCTCTAATCAGCTTATCGTTTGAGTCACTACTGTCTAAATCTAGCATCCTATCATCGCCCAATATAATCGTTACCTTGGACCATGGAATGAGCATTTGGTTTAGATGAGAAAATATTTCTACAGGGCTGTTGCCGCCAGAGACCAACAAGGTTGCATATCCTTTTTTTAATACGCTTTCCTCTAAAGTGCTTGCAATTGATGTGGCAATTTTAAAAGCGATATTCTCCAATTTAGATACTATTTAGTTAGGGTTAATTTATTAAAATAATTTAGATTCCCATGAAGGCAAGTCATTTCTTTTTCAATCAAGGAAATAGAGATTTTCTGCAAAAGATCTTTATGCATTGGCTTCCGGTTAATTAAGAAGTTTCTCAAAAATTCATCTGTATCTATAAACCTCATTAACGACCTCATTAAACCTCCAGCAAGATATATACCATTTCCTGGAATATAGGCTAAGGCTAGCTCTGAGAGGACCTGAGATAGGGAAATAAGAAATTGATCAATAGATTTCTTGGCTGTGTCATCCTCTTCGTAGGCAAGTAGAATATTTTCCGGAGTTTCCTCAGCGCCAGAAAAATGACGGTATATATTAGAAATACCTCGACCAGAAATTAAATCTTCTATCACATTGAAATCGCTAGAATTCTTTAATGTTGAACTAACCATTAATGAATCTATAGAAAGAATGCTGTTGCCTATCTCTGTTGGCAAGACAATATTGTCTCTAATAACAAGAGCGGCACCCAGTCCTGTGCCAGGACCAATAATTAGGGCCGTATCATTAAATGAGTTGCCTGGAACTATTTGGGTCATGTCATCGCCAGTAAATAGGCTCAAACTATAGCCAATAGATTCCCAATCGTTAAGAATATGACAAGAAGAAATATTAAATTTCTCCAAAACAGCATCAGCATCTAATGTAAATTCTCTGTTCGTCATCGTGATTGAATTATTCACTTTGGGGCCAGCAACTGAAAAAACTATATGATCAATTAAGGGATCCTCAGTTAAAAATTTATGAATAAGATCATCAAAGGAATTTAGGCAGCTAGTGTTTACTTTTTGAGGATTTAAAAGGACTGAAGTGCCTATAGCGGCACAACATGTTCTAACATTGGTTCCACCAATATCAATCAAAAGAACTTTCTTAGAAGCCAGCAATGTTTCTGGGTTAGCTACCATAGCAAGATGTAAATCATTGCAAGAATGAAGGAGATAATGCCAGCGTTGATATTAAATGCTTTTGATGTAGAAAAATCTATGCCTTTTAAATCAATGGCTTTAGGCTGATTAGAGTAACCCTGTATTAGAGCAGTAAGGTAGCAACCAAAGCCAGATAAAAAGAATACAACACCCATTCTGTGGATATATGCAAAATCTGGAAAAAGAGCGCTAATTGAAATTGAAAGAACTAAAGATGAAATAGCCGCAACAAGAACCGACATGGTGGTAGCTTTTTTCCAAAATAACGCAACAAGAAATATCACTAAAATACCTGGAGTAAATAAGCCCGTAAACTCTTGGATATATTGAAATAATGAATCAAAGCTATCTAACATTGGTGCAACTAAAACTGCTATAAATAATCCTCCAACCACAGCCATTCTTCCAGTTTTAATGAGATTAGCTTGGCTAACTTCTTTGGTCGCAAAAGATCTATATACATCCATAGCAAAAATAGTACCTATGCTGTTGGTCATAGAGGCAAGCGAGGAAACAATTGCAGCAATTAAGGCAGCAAACGTCAGGCCAAGCAAGCCATGAGGGAGTAAAGTCATCATGCTAGGGTATGCCTGATCGGATTTGCTAATTGAAGGAATCAGCTCCATCTCCATTGCCATAGCAGCACAGATACCCGGCAGAACTATAACAACTGGCATCAATAATTTTAAATAAGCTGCAAACATGACGCCTTTTTGAGCCTCTTTCAGCGACTTAGCGCCCAATGCTCTTTGGGTAATATATTGATTAAAGCCCCAATATGAAAAATGGCCGATCCAAACCCCAGCACCAATAAGAACCCATACACCTGGTAAATTAATATACGAAGGATTATCTGGGGATAAAATCATATCGAATTTTTCTGGCATCGCGTTGAAAACAATGCCCAGGCCTTCAAACACTCCATTGGAACCAGATATTTGGTTAAGTGCTATGTATAACACTGCAAATCCACCAAATATTAATAACACTACCTGGACAATATCTGTCATAGCTACTGCTTTGAGGCCACCGGAAAGTGAATAGGCGAGTGCGAATAAAGCTAGGAGAATACTTCCATACATGGGCTCTAGGCCAGTAAGAGTATTAATGGCAAGGGCTCCTAACCAAAGAACAGTTGTTAGATTAATAAATATGTAAACAGTTAGCCAAAAAAAGGATAGAACTAAGCTAACTCTTTTATCAAAGCGTTGCTCAAGAAATTGGGGCATTGTATAAATTTTCTTTTCTAGAAATAGAGGTAAAAAATATTTTGCCATGACAATCAAAGCAATCGCTGCTGTTAACTCCCAGACGGCAATTGCCATTCCTACTACAAAGCCTTGGCCTGACATGCCAATAATTTGTTCGGCTGAAATATTTGCTGCAATAAGGGAAGCGCCAATAGCCCACCATGGTAATGACCTGCCAGCAAGGAAATAATCCTCTGAAGTAACCTCTTTGCCTGATTTATTTCTGGAGACATATTGAGCAAGCCCAATAATACCGACGCAATATAATCCTAGTATTAAAAAATCTAAATTATTAAAATACACTTCATCTCCCAGGCTATTGCTGATATCGTTGTCAAAGAACATAAATTATCATTAAAATAGTAATATAAAGCAACTATGACTAATCAAATGTCAGTAACAATCAAGGATGTTTCTAAAGATGCAAAAGTATCAATAAAAACAGTTTCAAGAGTTATTAACAATGAGATTAATGTTTCAGAAGATACAAAGCATAAAGTACTACAATCAATCATAAAGCTTGGATTTAAGCCAAATAAAAATGCACAAAGTCTAAGGTCTAAACGCTCCTACATGATAGCTTTGCTTTATGACAATCCAAATAAGCACTACCTAGCTGATATTCAAAGCGGCATTTTACAAGTATGCAAAGAAACAGGTTATAACTTGGTATTGCAAGAATGCAATTATCAAAATAAGAATCTAGGCACTGAAATCATTGAGTTTATAAGGGACTTTCAAATTGATGGATTAATTGTTACACCTCCACTTAGTGACATGGATGATTTACTGGCTAGTTTAGACAATGCAAAAGTTCACTATTCAATTATAGCGCCGAGCGATAAGCGTACATCTTCATCTTACGTCTCTTCCAATGATTATGATGCAAGTTACGCAATGACCAATGAAATTATCAGCAAAGGGCATGTCAACATAGGTTTTATTAAGGGGCACCACAAGCATTCGGCATCATCGCTAAGGTACAAAGGTTTTTCAGATGCTGTTACCCAAAAGAATATTCCCATTAATAGCGAATGGGTAAAAGAAGGAAATTTTACCTTTGATTCAGGATTTAATGCTGGCCTTGAAATACTTGACTCTCCACTATGCCCTTCCGTAATTTTTGCGAGCAATGATTATATGGCTGCTGGTGTTATGAAAGCAGCCCAAATGAAGGGAATTAAAATTCCATCTGAACTCTGCATTATTGGATTTGATGATTCACCTATTGCAGAGCAACTGTGGCCTTCACTTTCCACCATCAGGCAACCAGTTAAGGAAATGGCATGTCATGCAGCTAAAATTCTACTTGGAAATGTTGATGGTTTAAGTCAACAAACTGAATCGAAGGAATTTAAATCAGAGTTAATCTTAAGAGAATCTTTGATCAGCCTATCAGATTAAATGATTCTCTAATTCCACTTACAACAAACTCAATTGCAAGAGCCCCCAAGAGGATTCCAAATATTTTTTGAACAACAGTAATAATTGTTGGGCTGACCTTATTAGCAAGATTTGCTGATAACCACATTGCTATAGCTGCCATTAAAATAATTGCAATAATAGGAGTAAAGTTGATTAGCATTTCTAAAGGCTCGCTAGACCTCTTTTCAGCTAATAATAAAGCTGCGGTCATTGCACCAGGGCCTGCTATTAGCGGTGTTGCAAGCGGGAATATGGCTAAAGATTGCAGGGATTCATCGTCCAAGGCAGTATCAGCTGTATTTTGTCTTCTCTCCTGTCTTTGCTCAAAAACCATTTGAAAAGCAATCGCAATCAAAAATAATCCACCAATAATTTTAAAAGAGCTCATTGAAATGCCCATGACTCCAAGCAACGATGCTCCGAACAACCAAAATGCTGACAAAATACCAAAAGCAACTAAGCTCGCGTGAATATATACCTTCTTGGTATCTTGCCTGTTTAATCCTTGAGTTAAACTTGCAAAAATTGGAATTAAAGCTATGGGGTCTACAGCAACAAATAATAAAACAACGCTCTCTATAACTTGATCAAACATACTATGTAGAAATTATTTGAATAGAATCAGAGTGGGATGCTGAATAAACCCCACCAATCAAGACGAATTTTAAAGATTTTTTTGCTCGAACTTTTGATGCGAGTATCAACTTAATCTTATTAATAGCAGATGCTTGATTTGAAATTGATTTCATAAAATATGGTTGCATGCCACCAACAAGACTTAGCTGCTGGAAAGTTTGTTGATTATTTGTAAATGCGTGAATAGGCATTCTAAAGGGCTTAGTGCTAGAAATAACATCTGCAGTTTGACCTGATCTAGTAACCACAACTATGCCATCTGCATTAATTCTTGTTGCGAGATCTCTTGCAGCGATTGCAATATTCTGCCAATCTGACTTATCAGTAAGAAATTTTTCATAACCCAATGTTCTAAAATTTTCAGTCTTAGTGGCAATATTTTTTAACATCTTGATGCATTGAACAGGGTATTTACCTACACTAGTTTCTCCTGATAGCATTACCGCATCAGCACCTTCATAAATTGCATTAGCCACATCTGTGACCTCAGCTCTTGTTGGGGTCGGATTGACGATCATGGACTCAAGGAGATGGGTTGCAACAATAGATCGTTTGCCCCACTTTGCAGTCGCATACATAATTCTTCTCTGAATATTAGGCAAGTCAGCCAGGTCTGTTTCAATACCCAAGTCTCCTCTAGCGACCATTACTATGTCAGTAGCTTTCGTGATGTCATGAATATTATCCAGGCCTTCTTGATTTTCTATTTTTGCAATAATTCTAGCAGATGACTTCTTTTTCTTAAGAATATCCCTAAGATCATAAATATCTTGAGCACTTCTAACAAATGAAAGTGCAATAAAACTTACATTATTTTTAATAGCTAAATGAATGTCCTTGCGATCTTTTTTTGTGATTGATGGAAGATCTACCCTTACACCTGGAAGATTAACATGGCGCTTACTACCTAGCTTGCCTCCATCAAGTACTTTGCATGTTAGATTTTCCTTATCTTTAGCCAGTACTCTAAAATTGATTAACCCATTATCTATACTAATTCTTGAACCCTTGGAAACACTTTTAATAAGGCCTTTGTAATTTATTTGGATTGAAGAAGTCTCAACATCAAGATCTTCCCTGATAGTTAAATTGACAATATCTCCAACTTTTAAGTCAATATCGCTTTGATTAATCCCTGTTCTTATCTCGGGACCTTGGGTGTCAAGTAATAGTCCGATAGGTCCATGATCAACAGATTGCTCAGAATTAATTTGATGTACTATATCTATAATATTTTGTGCATCTGCATGAGTAGCATGAGACATATTAATTCTTGCAACATTCATCCCAGCCTTATGAAGTTTCTTTAAACTATCGTAAGTATTGGTACTAGGACCAATTGTAGCAATAATTTTTGTTTTGATAGGTTTCATATTTTTGCACTATACGCCATATTTTTTTAATTTGAAGAGAGTATCTAGGAATATTGTAGGCGAAAAAAAACAGAGCAAGCTCTGTTTCTTAAAGTTCGAGATTAGAAGAGGTCTAAAGTGAGATTTTCTTTAGCTCCTTGAAGGTATTCTCTTGCCTTCTTGGTGGGTTACTAAGCTCTTTTTTATTGTCGACTCTTAGTATCGCTTTCGCTCTTCGTCTCTACCTTCTCTTTCTCTCTTACTCCCGTCTGCAGTTGTTTGTAAGTCGGTCCGAGTTGGTCTATTAAATATACGCCTCTGATTAAAAGTGTCAATACCTTTTTATAAAAAAGGTTAAGTTTTTTGTATTATTTGTTACAACGATTTAAATACCTGTTCTGAATGAACAACATCGGCATACTTTGATTGCAAGTCAAATAAGTTTGCTCGATGGGCATTTAAATCTCTATCCCCTACACAGTCCTCAGCTACTACAGTGAGGAAATTATTTTGCAAAGAATCTAGCGCTGTGGCGCGCACGCAACCACTAGTTGTAACGCCAGATACCACAACTGAATCTACATTCATTTGACGAAGATCTGCAGCTAAAGTGGTTTCAAAGAAAGAGCTCGCAAATTTCTTTTCAATTAAAATATCTTCAGAACCAGGAGATAATTCTGCAAGAAAAGATGTTTCTTCGGAGTCGGGCTTTAAAATATTTAATGCTGGAATCTTGGCTCTAAAAACACTTGCTTCAGATATGTCTCTATAGATAGTAGTAGTAAAAATTACAGGTAGATTCATTTGTCGGAATTTATTAACTAATTTAATATTGGCTTGAATTAATTCATCACACTGAAAGCCTAGCGGCGATGAAGGATCAATAAAACCTCGACACATATCAACTACCACTAAAGCAGGCGCACCACCGAGTCCTGTAGAGTGAGATTCGAGGGAACTCAATCTTATTGTTTTAAAAAAGTCGGAGATACAGGTGGCTCTAGATGCGTTTCTTCTAGACACCTAGACTTAATTTCTTCAATGGTTCCACCAAAATTAAACATCTCATCTGGAACTGTGTCTTTTGACATCTCATCTCGCAGTTCATCAGTTTTAGATTGATCGACAGATAAGTCATCATTAAGAATGACTCCATACCTTTTGGCCCCTTCGGCTGAGACAAGTTTTTTATCAACATCTGAAGCAACAATGGCAGGATCTCTTTGGAGCGGATCTCCCCAACCACCTCCGCCCCAAGTATTAAAATACAGAAGGTCGCCTTTATGGACCTTAACGCCTTCACATTTAGCAGGGACATGCTCTTCAGTGCCATCTGCTCTAACTAGTAATTTAGTCGATCTTTTGCCTGGCTTGCCTCCATTAACACCCCATGGATATGTCAACCATCTATCATCATGAATGCCTATATGACCGTCTACAAGGAACCTATAAGCAACGGATAATCCATTACCTCCCCTATGGAGACCAGCACCGCCAGAATCGACAATAAATTCATACGTCTCTACTCTAAGCGGAAAATATGCTTCTACAAATTCATTCGGTACATTGGTGAAAGATGGCCATAATGAGTGACCGTCAGGCCCATCTCCGATAGGTCTTCCTGGCACTCCTCCAAACCCTATCTGAAATAGCTGAAACCAATCACCTTTATCATCATAACCAGAGAAAAATAAATGCGGTGAATCAGAAAATCCTGCAGCATTGAGCATTTCATTTGGGGCGCCCATACCAAGCAAAGCACCCAATACGTCAAAAATTCTACCTAAGGCATGAGTTCTTCCAGAAAGAGCAGCTGGGTAATTCGGCTTTAACAATGTTCCCTGAGGAATTCTGACATCAACTAAGTCGTAAAAACCATCATTGAACACAATTTGAGGATCGACAACGTTGATCGTGAATGATCCAAAGAACATTTTGAACATGTCCTCATTAAGATAAAAATTTACTGAGCTTTGTGCCTGAGGATCAGTGCCCTCAAAATCAAAAATAGCCTTATCACCCTCACGCCACATCTTGCAATGTATTTTATATGGACCCATACCCATGCCATCATCACAAATATAATCAGAGAATTCTCTTGGTTCTTCAGGAATAAACATCGAAATAATATGCTTCATAGCATCGTAATTTCTTTGAAGCATTATATTCATGGTAGAACAAAAGACATCGTCGCCAAAACGGTCTGCTATCTCATTACATCTTTTGCCCGCTGTATTGCAAGCTGCAACAAGAGCGTTTAGGTCAAAGCGATTCCATTGTGAGGTTCTTACATTATGTAAAATAAGCTCTAAAATATCGGCCTGTAACTCACCTTTTTTATATAGCTTGATGGGTGGAATTCTAATTCCCTCTTGAAATATTGTGGTAGCTTCGGTTGGAATAGATCCTGGAACCATGCCGCCATTATCTGACATGTGTCCAAACATGGCTGACCATGCAATGTGCCTGCCCTCTCTAAAAATTGGCTTTAATACCATCCAATCTGGTAAATGAGAAACTGCTGCATTGCACATGTATGGATCATTGGTAAGGATAATGTCTCCTTCTTCAATCTCCTCATCATAAGCCTCAGTGAAACCATGAATGAATGATCCAAATTGACCAACAACCATCTTGCCATCGTTATTTGCAATCATTGGAAAACAGTCGCCCTGCTCCCTAATTCCCGGAGATAATGCCGTTCTACTTACCAACGCATCCATTTCTTCTCGAGCATTCTTTAAGGCATTCTCTATAAGATCAACCGTAATACCATCAACATCAACAGTTTTTAATGGAGATTCATTTGTTTCAATAATTCTTGCTGACATATTATTTTTTAGGATTGATAATTAAATTGCCTACCTGATCTACTTCCGCAGCATAACCAGGCAAGATAACGCTAGTTGAGTCCATCTCAGAAACAATAGCAGGACCAGGAACGACGAGTTTTGCATGCAGCTTTGTTCGATCATATATCTTTGCATCATGCCATTGAGCCTCATGATAAAAGCGAGAATCTTGAATTACAGCATCATCCAGTGAACCTGCAAAGTTCTCATTTGCTAAAGATTTAATTTCGGACTGTTGAACTTTTGCAATAGCCCTGATCATCAAGATTTCATGACCATCACTTAATTTAAAGGTAAATAATTGATAATGCTCTTCATCAAATGCATCAGTAATTAATTGAATCCCTTTGCTTTGATATTCTTTCTCATCAAATTCAACGGTAATTTGAAATGCTTGGCCAGCGTATCTAACATCAGCTTGATAGGTTACTTCTAAATTAGTATCGCTTACTCCATCTTTTAAGAGGGATGAAGAAGCTTTATCTTTTAGTTCACTCAAATCATTCAAGAATTTATCTGTTGAGATATCTTGAGCCATAGATAGGTAAGATCTGGAAGATTCATCCTGAATCTGAGTTGTCGCATCACCGTAGGCACACAAAACACCAGGCCCTGGAGGGATAATTACAGGAAAGGAATTAGACAGAATGCCCAAAGCATTGGCATGAAGTGGTCCAGCTCCGCCAAACCCAACCAATGCAAAATCTCTGGGATCAAACCCTTGCTCAACAGACACTAATCTCAAGGCGCCAAACATAGACTCATTAACAATTCTGATAATGCCTTCAGCAGCTTCCATTAAATCAATCCCAATTCCATCAGCAATAGTTTGAACAGCTTTTTCAGCAGCTTCTTTATTAATAATCATGTCACCGCCGAGCTGAACATCGCTAGGAAGAAGGCCAAGAACTATATTTGCATCACAAACGGTAGGTTGCTCTCCCCCTTTCATGTATGCGGCTGGACCTGGAACAGCTCCAGCAGATTCTGGACCTACTCTCAGAGCTTTTGTAAGCTCGGGGACAAAGGCTATCGAGCCGCCACCTGCACCAACTGTTCTAACGTCAACCGAAGGAGCTTTAACCCTAACATCTCCAACTAAAGTTTCTCTTCTAATTTTTGCTTTTGAATTTTGAATCAAGGCAACGTCTGTTGACGTTCCTCCCATATCGAAGGTTAAGATATTTTCAAAACCTGCTTGGTTACAAAAATGTATTGCGCCCGCAACCCCACCAGCAGGACCTGACATTAAATGATTAACTGGAGAGTCTCCTGTAGAGCGACTTGATGCAAGCCCACCATCAGATCTTAGAATGGATAGCTGAACATCGCTCCCTAATGATTTCTCTAGATTGGATTGCAGATTGCTAACATAGCTAGAAACCTGTGGTCTGACATAGGAATTTAAGACCGTTGTTTCAGCTCTTTCATACTCTTGCATTTCAGGAATAACTTCACTTGAAATAGAAATAGGAACATCTGTAAAAATATCTGCAGCAATTTTTGCTGCAAGAACCTCATTCGTATTGTTGATGTATGAATTAACAAAGCTAATTGTTAAAGCCTCAACTTGACCTCTTTTCTTCAGTTGAGTTAGCTGCTCTTTCAAGTGATCTTCATCCAATGGTATGGAAATCTCTCCAGTAGCATCTGTTCGCTCTTTTATGCCATAGGTTAATTCCAATGGGGCTAGTAATGGCCCTTTAACAAAACTGACCCAACCGCCCAGGCCACCTGGACAAAATGAACGAGCTACTTGCAAGATACTCTCATATCCTTGAGTGGTAAGGAGCCCTACCTTTGCTCCATTACCAGTTAAAACAGCGTTGGTTGCAACGGTTGTACCGTGCATAACGAGCTTTATATCTTTTGGATTTACACCTGATTGCTCGCAGATTCGTGCAACTCCATTGAGAACACCAATAGATGAGTCGTCCGGAGTGGATGGAACCTTTGCAGTATATGTGGAGCCATCAGATTCATTGATTAATAAAAAATCTGTAAAAGTTCCACCAACATCAACACCTAGGCGATATGACATAAAAATTAATTCCTTTTAAAAATTGTATTTTAAATCTAAACCATAGGTTGCATAAGGTGCTTGATGAATAAAAGATCCGCCAAATTCTGGCGCTGGAATAATCTCTGCTAGATACTCCTCATCATTAATATTTCTGCCCCAGAGAGTAAGACTTAATTTCTCTCCAACTATAGAAGCTCTAAGATCAACTAAAGTATATGCGTCTCGCACAGACTTACTCATGTCAGAGGCTACCGGGAATCCAAGCAAGGCTCCCCAAACTGAAGGTTGCTGATTATTTTGGACAGTATGGAACCAAGTTTCACCAACTTCCATGTAATCTACTCTCACTACAAGATCATAGTTTGCAGAGAATGCAGTTTCGTATTGCATACCAAGATTGTAAGTATGCTCAGGAGCAAGCGGTGCGTTATTTCCTACAGTATTTGGTCTATGTGCATTCTTTTTAATTTCGCCATCTGTATAACCAATACCACCATCCAGTCTGATACTGTCAGTTAGAGCATATTTAAAGTCTAACTCTGAGCCGCTAATATCTAGCTGATCAATAGAAGTTACCACTCTTAGTAAACCCCATGGTCCTGCAAAGAATTCAAAAAACTGATTGTCATCAACTTCTGTTTCAAAAATTGCACCATTAATAGCAAGTCTGCCGTCAAGGTATCTACCCTTAAAGCCAACTTCAAATGATTTAGAAACTTCTTTATTAAAAGAATCAGATACACCTAGACCAGCAGATACTGGAATATTTAGCTGGGAATTAATCAAAGCTGCGCTTCCAGATGAATTAAAACCACCCGATCTGAAGCCAACTCCGTAAGATGCATACACTGTAGTGTTTTCAGCAGTTGTTGTTAAAGAAATTTTAGGCTGGAACTGATCGTATGATTTGTCTCTTGATGGAATTTTACTTCCACCTGCTGTCATTGCAGGGTTGATTGGAGCGCCGCCACCATAATATAAAGCTGAAGTTGTAGCCGGAACATTATTATCAACTGAACGTTTTTCTTTATCATATCTTCCTTCCAAGGAGAGCTCTGTAGCATCCGATAAATCTATCGAGTATTGGCCAAAGATAGAGAAGACATCTGTAGTAAAAGTATCATCAAATGATAAATCAGTAGGATTTTTCCCTGTCGCTGGAACATAAGATTTAAATTCAAAACCTTTACCTAGATCTGCACCATATGCAACTGCAACATCTCTTTCGATTTCGGCATAATATCCACCGATCAACCATCTAGTTGCTTCAGTTTGATTGCTTGTTAACTTAACTTCAATTGATACATCATCTTGATCGCGTGACTGGAACTGATAGCCGTCACATGTATGAGGCAGATAAGGCCCTAATACCGAGTTGGCTCCTGAAGGAGCTGTGCCTGGAGCAGCGAATGAAAAACCAGGAGGCAAGGAATTGATCAAGGCTAGATTAGCAGCTGTATTAGAGGCTGCACAAGAAGGCACTCCAAAGTAACCTCCAAAAGCGCCAGACGTTCCATCGGACATCAAAAATTCTTCAAGATGGTTATATGCAAAGATAGCTGAGAATTCTCTACCATTCGCTAGATCTTCTGTATATTTAATAGAAAGATCAGATGTTTCTTGCTCATTAACTGGGGGAACGTTAAACATGTATGTAAATTTATGTTCGTTAACATCTTTAAAAAACTGGTCAGCACCTGGGGTTCCAAAGCCCTGAAAGGCAGGAAGCGCAAAAACAGCATTAAAATTAATAGTTCCGCCACTGGCTTCACTCATGCCAAATCTAAAATCCCAAGAGCTATCATCTTCTTCGACTAATATTCTTCCGCGAAGAGTTGTATCCTCAAAGAAATCAACATTTTTAAGGTTTGAATAAACGTTTGTATGCTCTCCGTCAGTTTCTCTTGTACTGACAGAAAATCTTGTATACACGTTATCGCCCATCTTGCCAGAATTAACATACTGTAATTTAGAGGCGTTATTAACACCCATACCTATTACTGCTGTGCTTTCAGATTCTTCAGAGGGAGCTTTGGTGGTAATTAAAATTGCTCCAGAAGTAGCATTTCTTCCATAAAGTGCGCCTTGTGGCCCTTTAAGCACTTCAATTTGAGCAATATCTAAAAGCTCTCTGTTAAAAGCATTTGGATTGGTCTGTAAAACACCATCTACAACAAAAGCAAAGTTAGACTCTGCATCTCGAGTAGATGTAAGGCCTCGAATCGTTACAAGCGTATCTCCAACATTAACAGTATTTGCCATGACAACATTTGGCGTTAGGGCTATAAAGTCTTCAGGTCTTTCGATGCCTGCGTCACTGATATCACTTGAGGTAAATACGCTCATTGCAATAGGTACATCCTGAACACTTTCAACAACCTTACGGGCTGATACAACAACCTCTTCGAGCGTTGGCTCAGCAATCAAAGTTAATGATGCAAAGAAAAAAGAACATGCAAATACGAATCTAAAAAATGTATTAGAAATAGACATTGTTTACCCCCCAGTAAAAAATATTATTTCTTTATTATTCACCATATATATAATTAACACAACTTCCCTGGAAGCCCTGTTATATGTACCTTTTTAATACATATTTTTCTCTAGTTCGATCTGTATATAATACTAGTATGTCAGTCGCAAAAAAGCCACTTAAAGGTATCAAAGTTCTTGATTTAACTCATATGTTATCTGGCCCCTATGGAAGCATGATTCTTGCAGACTTAGGCTGTGAGGTAATCAAAATAGAGCCGCCAGTCAAAGGTGAAGGCACAAGACGTTTGCTAGAAAATGATCCTGACTATTCTTTCAATGGAATGGGAGCATATTTTTATACTCTTAACAGAAATAAAAAAAGTCTTTCTCTTGATTTAAAGAAACCTGAAGGATTAAAAATTTTTTATAAATTAGCCGAAAAGGCTGATGTTGTAATTAGTAATTTTTCAGCAGGCGTTACTGAGAAACTAAAAATTGATTTTAATAGTTTAAAAACTGTAAACCCAAAAATTATTACATGCACGGTTAGTGGTTTTGGAGAATCAGGGCCTAACTTTAAGAGACCCGCATTTGATCAAATAGCTCAAGCTCTGGGTGGAGGCATGTCAATCACAGGCATTTCATCTTCAGAGCCAATGCGAGCTGGAATTCCAATTGGAGATCTAGGAGGTGGCATGTTTGCTGTCATGGGTATTCAAGCTGCAATTATAGATAGAGCTAGCTCAGGCATTGGTCAGCATGTAGATATTTCAATGCTTGATTGCCAAATCTCTATGCTCAATTACATGGCAACCATGCAAACTATGTCAGGAGTAGTACCTGAGCCGATTGGTAATTCTCATTTTGTTCATATGCCCTATAACTCATTCCTTACAAAAGATTATCCTATAGTCATAGCAGCAGTAGGAGATCAGTTTTGGCCAAGATTATTAAAACTATTTAATCACCCAGAATTACATAATCCAAAATATGCAACTGCATTAGAAAGACAAAAAGATAAAGCAAAACTTGAAAAGATTATCCAAGATGAGTTAATAAAAGAAAAAGCTGACTATTGGTTGCACTTGTTGGAGGAAGAAGCAGTTCCATGCGCAAGAGTGAATAATATTGAGCAAGCACTCAATGATCAACAGGTTCAGCATAGAAACATGCTAGTTGATGTCCCTCATCCAGATGGAGGTTCGGTTAAGGTTCCTGGGAACCCTATTAAACTTTCAGAAAGTGCAGGGGAAGAATTTCTTGCGCCCCCTCTTTTGGGAGAGCACACTAAACAAGTACTAAATGAATGGCTGGGATATTCGGACGAAGAGTTGGAGTCACTAGATAAACTGCAAATAATTGAGATGCTTAAATGAGTTCAGAATTTGTTTATATTAATGAAGTTAGTCCAAGAGATGGGCTGCAAAATCAAAAAACAATCCTAGGATCTGAACCTCGTCTTGAGCTTATCAGGCAACTAATAGAAGCAAATCTTCCAGGCATCGAGGCAGCAAGCTTTGTCAGTCCCAAGGCAGTGCCAGCTATGGCAGGAGCTCATGAAATCATAGAAGGTCTAGTTAATACTAAAGAATGTGAGATTTCTGTTTTAGTTCCTAATATGAAAGGTTATGAGCTAGCCAATGCTGCTGGAGCTAAAGTTATTTCAGTTGTGCCTTCTGCAACGGAAACAATGAACCAAAAAAATATAAATATGGGATTAAGGGAAACCATTGAGACGTCTTGTAAAATTATTGAAACTGCAAAAAAAGCAAACCTTAAGACTCGCGGGTATGTCGCTGTTGCATGGGAGTGCCCTTTTGAAGGAAAGGTGCAAGAGTCAATAGTTCTCGACATAGCAAATCAAATGCTAGGCGCAGGCGTGGATGAGATTATCCTTGCTGATACAATCGGAGCAGCAAACCCCTCAAGCGTCACCTCCTTATTTAATAAATGTGTCAGTGAGTTTGATCATCAAATTCTTTCTGCTCATTTTCATGATACTAGAGCTATGGCATTAGCTAACGTCTGCGCAGCTCTTTCTGAGGGTATTAGAAAATTTGATAGCTGTATTGGAGGATTAGGAGGATGTCCATTTGCTCCAGGAGCTGCGGGTAACTTAGCCACAGAAGATCTTGCAAATATGCTTAGTCAAATGGGCTATGTAACAGGTGTAGATTTAGAAAAACTTCCAGCGATTATTAACTATTGCGCAGAACAACTTCAAGAGCCTGTTGGCGGAAGAATGTCTGCTTGGCTTGCAAAGGCAAACTAATCTAAATTTTTTGACTAAGGTATTTGGCACCACACGCTAAACCAATCTCATAATCTGCCTTCATGATTTTTGTATCAGTTGTTGCCCTCTTTGCTGTCAATCTAGTTGGGGGGCATATTTGAGTAATTCTACAATCTGCCGGGGGATTCTTAATAAAGTCTAATGAAGCATTATATGTTGCTGCATTAACTTTTAAGGCATGGGCTAGATTGGGATACTGCTTAGTAAAAAATGCAGCAATATGATTTTCCATTTTGGTCTTTCGAATAAATGTTTCTTCGTAGGTTCGAATAATTACAATATCTTTAGCGCCATACTCGTATGCCTTTTGAACGGGCAGTGGATCTGTTATTCCTCCATCATATTTTCTCAAGCCACCCAATAGAATAGGTTCACGCATCAGGACTGGTAACGACCCAGTTGCCAATAGTTGGTCGACATAATTATCATGATCTAATTCAATGTACTCAGAGTTTCCGCTCTCAGCATCAGAGACCACTACGTAAAAGTTTTTATCTTTAAGCTTTTTGGTTAGTCGAATAAAGTCTATTGGAAAAATTTTATTAGCATCTTTATACAACTCAGTAAAATTCATAATACTTTTGTTTAAAAATATATTTTTATAACTGACGTATTTTTTTGATGCAGAAAAAAGCATCTTATCCAGATTGTAGTCTGCCACTGCCAGAAGGTACCAAAGCTGAACTACAGCTCCATTAGAGACACCAAAATGAAGATCAAATGGGTTATAGGAAGCTTTAATAAAAGAGTCAACAACTCCAAATGAGAATACGCCCCTGCTACCACCACCTTCAACAATTAATGCTTTCTTCGGGTTTATCATGAGTTCTCTTTTCATAAATAGGATTACATAATCTAGAGACGAAAAAAAACAGAGCAAGCTCTGTTTCTTAAAGTTCGAGATTGGAAGAGGTCTAAAGTGAGATTCTCTTTAGCTCCTTGAAGGTTTTCTCTTGCCTTCTTGGTGGGTTACTAAGCTCTTTTTTATCGTCAACTCTTAGCATCGCTTTCGCCCTTCGTCTCTACCTTCTCTTTCTCTCTTACTCCCGTCTGCAGTTGTTTGTAAGTCGGTCCGAGTTGGTCTATTTAATATACGCCTATGATTAAAAGTGTCAACACCTTTTGGTAAAAAAGTTTAAGTTTTTTACTTTTTATTTAATTCGTCGCCCTAATTACTAAAAAATTAGTCTATTACAAACTGGCTAACTATCTGATGTAGGTCTTCTGTACCCTGAAGAAAACTAGTAACTTTCACTCTCTCGTTATTCCCATGCACGCCTGTCCAGTCCCCAGCGTCAAATAGCACTGGATTAAACCCATAACTGTCTATGCCCAAATCTCTAGTGAAATGACTGTCAGTAAAACCTGTGCTAACTGCCGGGACAATGCGCGAACCCGGATGAATCTTTTGAGTAACTGTAGCAATATGCTGAAAAAACTCTGAATCTACAGAGGATACTGCTGGGCTAAATGCTAACACAACATCGACGGTTACTCCTGCTGGCTCAACTAGAGTTTTAATGTCCTGAATGAATTCCTCAGCTGTTCTATCTGGAAGCATCCTGCAATCAATCTCTGCAGCTGCAACGGGCGGCACAACATTAATTTTTTGTGAGCCCTCAAGCATAGTCAGTGAGCAAGTATCTCTTGTGAGCGCATGATAAGACGGTGAAGATTCTTGTAATTCTGCTTGATACTTCTTGCTACCAATGAAATTTTTCATGTTTGCGAAAGCTTCGGCTTCCTTGCCGGTCATCTTTAAAGATAAACTTTTAAAATAAGTATCTACTGATGGAATAATTCTCGGCTCAAAAGGATTTTCTCTAACTAGGTTAAGCGCATGAACTATTCTAGAAACTGAGCTGGTAGTTCTTGGCGATGAGCCGTGACCAGGCGTATCAACAGCAGTAAAGCGAAGCCAGACAGGAACCTTTTGAGTGATCTCTATGGCAAAGACTTTTTCTCCGTCAATAATTTGACCGCTTCCACCTTCATTGATTACAAAACCTGCGCCTTCAAAAATCTCAGGATGATTGTCAATTAACCATCCAGCTCCGAACATGCCACCGGCTTCTTCATCAGCCGTTGCAACAAAAACTACATCCCTATTTAGGCTAAGGCCGCTTCTATGCAATCTGATGAAAGATACTAGCTGAGAAATACCTGCTCCCTTCATGTCGATGACTCCTCTTCCATAGAGATAGCCATCTTTGATCTCAGCTATAAAAGGATCAGTATCCCAATATTCTTTGGTAGCAGGAACAACATCTGTATGTTGAAGTAAAATTAAAGCTGGAAGATCTCCACCTTTGATTCGCGCCCAAATGTTTCCTCTGCCAGGTGCACTCTCTGCACTAGAGAACTCAATGCCCTCCTCTTCAAAAATTTTAGCGTAGAAATCTACGGCTTTTGATTCATTGCCAGGAGGGTTAACTGTATCTATACCAACATAACTGGAAAGAAGCTTAACTGGATCAAGCGGCTCAGCGTAAGAAGCCACACTAAGAACAAATAAAGCATTTAATATAAAGTATTTTTTAATCATTATTTAACTCCTTCAACAAGAACAACATGACGATTTGATGAATTTTTAGAATAAATTAATGCTTCTTGATATTCATCAGACTGATAACAAAATTCTGCTTTTTCCATAGAGTCGAATTCAACCAATACTGTTCTCTCATAAGGACCGCCTTCTAATTCAATTTGATCTCCACCTCTAACAAGAAAATTCCCACCATATTTTGTAATGGCTGGACCGGCTAATTTAATATACTCATCGTATTCTTCTGTGCTGTGAACGTGGCAACGAGTGATCCAATACGCCTTCATTGTGCTTTAAACCTCAGTCTCATCTCATGCAAGATGGGCTCAGTGTATCCGCTGGGTTGCGTGCGCCCTTCAATAGCCAGATTGCATGCTGCTTCAAAAGCGATACCGTCGTAAGATGGGGACATGGATTGGTATTGAGGATCTCCAGAGTTCTGCTGATCGACAATTACAGCCATTCGCTTCATAGTTTCGATAACTTGTTCTTGAGAGCAAATGCCATGATGCAACCAATTAGTAATATGTTGACTTGATATTCTGCACGTTGCCCTATCCTCCATAAGTCCTACATTATTAATGTCAGGAACTTTTGAGCATCCAACGCCTTGATCAATCCAGCGCACAACATAACCCAATATACCTTGGGCATTGTTATCAAGTTCATTCTGGATAGCCTCGTTGGACAATGAAGATGGATCAGTCATTAAAGGAATAGTTAAGATATCGTCAAGACTTGCCTTAGGTCTATTGCTATGTTTTTTCTGCTGATCGGAGACTAATATTTGATGATAATGCATCGCATGCAATGTTGCCCCTGTCGGAGAAGGAACCCATGCGCAGTTGGCGCCAGACTCAGGATGCATAGTTTTAATTTTATACATATTGAGCATTTCATCAGGCATAGGCCACATACCTTTACCGATTTGTGCCTTGCCCATAAAGCCTGTCTCAAGACCAGAGTCTACATTCCAATCTTCGTAAGCAGTTATCCATGGTTGTTGTTTCATTTCAGCTTTTGGGATCATAGGGCCAGCCTCCATGCTTGTATGAATTTCATCTCCAGTTCTATCTAAGAATCCGGTATTGATAAAGATGACGCGATCTTTTGCAACGCGAATACATTCTTTAAGATTCACGGTTGTTCTTCTCTCCTCGTCCATAATTCCAACTTTGGCAGTGAAATGTTTCATGCCCAAGGCTTTTTCAACAGCAGAAAATAAGTCACAGGTAAACTGAACTTCATCTGGTCCATGCATCTTAGGTTTGACGATATAAATACTCCCAGCTCTAGAATTCCTGATGGGACCAGAGCCATTAAGATCATGCATAGCAATACAGATTGTAAACATAGCATCGAGAATCCCTTCTGGAATTTCTAGGCCATTTTGATCGAGTATTGCTGGGTTGGTCATTAAGTGTCCAACATTTCTTACTAGCATTAAACTTCTTCCTGGTACTGAGAATTCAGATCCATTTGGTGATAGATACTCTCGATCAAGATTGAGAGATCTCGTCATCTTACTGCCGCCTTTGATAAATGTTTCTTTCAGGTCTCCTCTCATCAACCCAAGCCAATTTCTATAAACCTCAACTTTATCTTCACCATCAACAGCTGCAACTGAATCCTCGCAATCTTGAATAGTGGTTACCGCAGATTCTAATAAAACATCTTTAATCCCTGCTTTGTCTGTTGCTCCAACAGAGTGACTGGGATCAATTTGAATTTCTGCATGTAGATTATTATTTTTCAGCAGAATGCCTGAAGGGTTTTCAGCAGAGCCCTGGTAACCTTGAAACTGAGCGGGATCTTTTAAAGAAGTTAATTCTCCACTAACTGTTCCCATGCTAAGAGAGCTATCAACCAAGGAAAATGATGAAACATCATTATAAGATCCCTGGCTTAAAGGAAAATGCTCATCTAAAAAATTTTTAGCAAAAGCGATAACCTTATCTCCTCGAACAGGATTATAAGCACCGGCCCTGGTTGCCCCATTATCCTCAGAAATCATATCTGTCCCATAAAGAGCATCGTATAGACTACCCCATCTGGCATTGGCTGCGTTCAATGCAAATCTAGCATTCATCACTGGAACCACTAGTTGAGGTCCAGCAATAGCTGCAATCTCAGGATCAACGTTTTGAGTTTCGATTGTGAATTCACCTTTATCTTCAGTTAAATAGCCAATTTCTTTAAGAAAAGATTTATAGGATTCAAAATCATGAGTTTGACCCTTTTTGGACAAATGCCAATCATCAATTTTCTGCTGAATTGTCTCTCTAAGACCTAAAAGCTCTCTATTGCGTGGACCAAATTCTTGGACTATCGCCTCAAGGCTCTGCCAAAAATGATCTGAAGTGATATTGAGATCAGGTAAGACCTCTGAGGTTAAGAATTCATCTAATTTTATGGAAACTGATAAGGAACCTTTAGCAATATAATTGTCTGACACTGTTTATCTCACTTGTTAAAAATTAAAAATATAGTCTAACAAATAAAATTGATTCTCTTAATATTAATTATTAATGACTGATTAAAAAGAAATTTGTACGAAATTTAAACTCGCCTTAAGATAGACAACAATGATGAAAGTATCCAATTTATTTGTAACTTTACTTGCTGCTCAACTCCTCATTTCTTGTGGTGGTGGCGGCGGAGGCAGTGCCCCATCGATTCAGCCAACGCCAACCACACCAGTCGCTCCGCCAACGCCAGCTATATCGAGTAATCTTGATTCTCAAGCACAGGGCACAATAAATGGAACCATAAATTACGAAGACATTGATCGTACGTTTATTCTTTATATCCCTTCAAGCTATGACAGTTCTATAAAACAACCTTTGGTATTTAACTTTCATGGTTATGGCAGTAATGCCAGCGAGCAAATGGCATATGGAGATATGCGATCTCAAGCTGATGCTAATGGTTTTATCTTGGTTCATCCAGAAGCTTTAGATGATATTTATGGAAGTAGCTATTGGAACATTAAAGGCTGGTCACAAAGCGTGCATGATGATGTCAAATTTACTGAAAATCTTATTAATTTATTGATGGATAAATACTCTATTAATGCAGAGAGAATTTACTCAACTGGAATGTCAAATGGAGGTTTTTTTAGTTTTCATCTAGCATGTAATTTGAATGCAAGTTTTGCTGCTGTCGCTTCTGTTACTGGCTCGATGACAAATAGCACATTTGATAACTGCAATCCAAGAAAACCTACTCCAGTGATGCAGATACATGGCTCGCTTGATGTCACCGTTCCCTACAAGGGATCAGACACAAGAAACATGAAGCCAATTATGGATGTTATGGAGTATTGGAAAATAAACAATGAATGTGATGATTACCTGTTATCACTTCCCGGCATTCTCCCCGGCACAACATCTTGGACAGAAACTTATCAGTATTCAAATTGTTTAAATGGTACTGAGAATATTCATTTGTATGTTCAAGGAGCCGGTCATATTTGGCCTGGATCAATATATGCAAGTATAAGAGAGCCAGATTCTAGCAAAAGAATTTGGGAGTTTTTTTCAAAGTATGACATAAATGGTGTCATACAATAAAAAAGCCCCGCAAATGCGAGGCTTTTAATTAATAACTAATAACTTAGAAGTTATAGGTCCACTTCACTCCATAAGTTGCCTGTGGTCTTGCCCATATGCTTTTATTAAAGCCTAGAGGAGCAGTGGCATCACCTATGTTAGTAACATTTTCTTCGTCGGTTATGTTTTGACCATAGATATCAACACGCCAATTACCATCTGCTGTTGCAGGGGTAATTGATATCAATGCATTGTATTCAGTCCATGGATCTACTTTATCCCAGCCTAAATTAAACAACGAGGTATACCTCTCCCCTTGCTTATAGGCATCAAGTCTAAAGTTCACCCTGTAAGTTTCTGTTGTCATGGTGTACTGAATACCAAGATTGGCCATGTAATCTGGATGGGTCAATTGGTTGCCGCTAATGTCTGAAAGCAAACCATCTTTGATAACATCTGCTGGATTACAACCCAAGATTGAACAAGCTGTACCAACCATAACTGAAGAGTAAAGATTTCTAGTAGCTGTTAAAGAAGGCAAATGCCCAGGAGTAACATTTGGCAAGAAACTAACCGGAGTTGGGACGCCTGAAGCTCTGTCACCATGGAATTCTACTGGAACGATAAGTGCTTGTGCTGGGCCCCAAAGACCTGCCTGCCACATGTTCCATATTACTGTTGCAACATCTTTCCTTACAACAAAGACTTCTCCATCTGAGCCATCTTTCATGAGATGCCAGTTTCCGCATCCAGTGCTCAAGCAAAGATCAGCATTGGCTGGATTGAGAAGCATATTACCGCTTGCAATTTCAGACTCCTCAAAACTTATGCCAGCATTAATTTGCCATTGAGGTGCATTTAAAGGAACCCAAATAAATTCAGACTCTATGCCCATCATATCGACATCAATGCCTTCGTTCACTCGTGTTTTATTCTGAATTTTAGTGACTTGATAGTCTGAAGCATCATACATATAAGCTGAAGTATTTAGCCTCATGCCTCTTTCAGGAAAATCAATTTTTATACCAACCTCATAAGCCATCAACTCTGTGTCAGGGAAGATTTGAGGAGTATCAGGATATTTTGCTGGATCCAGAGGTGGGTTAAACCCTCCACCTTTAAAACCTTTGGATATTGATCCATAAACTAGAGCGTTATCATTTAAAACATAGTCAACCACGAACCTTCCAGTGGTGTTGCTGTATTCAGTTTCGGGGTCACCCACAGCTCCTGATTTATACCAAGAGTCGCCATAAGTAGGAAGTTTGGTTCCAGGAAAAGCGGTAAACCCTCCTCCTATGCTTCCAAAACCTGGTGAAGTCAAGAAAGGTGAATAGGCATATTGCTCTTTGTAATCTTCAGTGTTTCTTACGCCCAGGGTGTATTTGAGCCTATCACTTGCTTGATAATAAACTTCACCAAAAATTGCGGTGCTTCTGGTGGCAGCTAAAGTACTCTGTTGAAACAAAGGAGCGTAAAGCTGAACAAATCCTTGAGGTAAGCCACCTGTTAATACTCCAGGAGGAGCAAGAGCCAATGCATCTAATCCATTTGCAGCTATAGTGTAAGAAGTGTCTCCGCTACCCTCTGCATGAATGGCACCCAATAAGTAGTTCCATTGGCCATCAAGATTAGACTGAAGTCTTATCTCAACAGTTTCACTCTCTGATTGTGTAAACTGTCGATCAAAACCATCCGGATAATTCATGGTATCCGTAATACAACCTCCATAAATACCAGAGGTTCCATCGGCAAGTTTACAGTTTGGGCCAAACCCACTCATAGGAACGTTTCCACCAGGAAAAAATGGATTATCTTTAAATCTCAAGCGATCCATCTCTTCGGACGCATAAGAACCTGTCCTGTCATAGAGCCTATCTTTTATTGATGCTGCAGCAGTTAAATTCCAATCGTCATTAAGCTCATGATTAATAATCAATTGAGTAATATCTTGATCAACTATGTAGTTAGGATTACCTCTGATATTAGTCTCCCAAAAACCTTTAGGAGCTCCAGACATATCAGTGGATGTAGTGAAATCTAAAATTCCAGTTAAAACTGCTAGATTTTCAACATAGGTTGCCATGGGATGAGTTAGCTCATGCACCCTTTCTCCCCCAGGAGTACACCCTGCTACAAAAGATGGATCTCGTTGACAGTAAACATTATTTACATAATGTCTCATAGAGTTCTCGCTATAATTTTCATGCACAAATAAAACATCTGTTCGATCGGTTGCATCCCATGCCAAAGAAATCCTATAAGCACCAGAATTTCTGTTGTTAACATGGCTGGTTTTAGCCTTAGAGTAGATATTCTTGATATCTCCGTCTCTGTCATTTGAGGCTCCAGCAATTCTCAAGGCCAATGAATCACCAATAGGCATATTGAACATCATTTTTGTTTTTACTAAATCATAACTGCCTTTTTCTAAGGTCATACTGCCAAGGGTTTGGCCGAACTGAGGTTTAGCTGTAATCAAATTAATAACACCGCCAACAGAGTTCTTGCCAAACAAAGTTCCTTGGGGACCTCTTAGAACCTCGATTCTTTCCATGTCTAAAAAATCGCCATCCTGCATCGTTGTTGCGCCAACAGGCATATCATTCACATGAATCTCAACCCCTGATTCAGCAGTTGGAGATACGGCTAAATTGGTAATACCGCGAATATTAAAAGCGCCTCCAGTTGCATCACTTCCCTGAAAACTTAAACTTGGCGTAACAAGCTGTAGATCTGATCCACCTTCAATTTGCATATCCTCAAGCATGCTAGATGTTAAAGCTGTAACTGCTATCGGGACATCTTGAAGACTTTCTTCTGTTCTTTGAGATGTGACAATGATTTCTTCTATAAGACTTGCAGAAGATTCTTGTGATTGAGCTGGGTATGCTAAAAATAAAAGACTTAAAGATAAGACTGATGCCTTTAGGGTTAAATGTTGAAATAAATTTCTCATAATTTTACTGCTCCTAAATAAAGTAAAAATTAGTAATTGATGAACTAGTTATAGTGTTATAAATAATGCATATAGACTCTACTTAATCAAATAAACTGTATGAATGCAACTAGTTTGAAATTAAGGCTAATCCGGCTATGCTATTTATTAGAGATAATTCATAAAAAAATGTTATTAGATAACTTTAAAACCTTTGTAATCTTTCTTGGGCTCTTCGTTTTTGCAAGTTGTTCTGATGCTCCAATTGAAGCGGACCTAATTTTAAGCTCAAGCAATGTCATTTTAATGAACGCAGATAAAGATGCTGAACCTTTATCAATAGCTATTACAGATAAAGAAATTATTTGGATTGGCAATATCAAGGAAGGCAAAGAAATTCAAGGGAAACATCTTGATTACGGCGATCAATCAATATTGCCAGGTTTTATTGATGCACATGGACATGCTTCTTTTGTAGCTTTTTCTACTCAAGTAGCAAACATTGCATCCAAGCCTGTGGGTCCTGTAAATGCAATCGAAAATATTCAGTCGGAATTAAGAGAGTTTATTAATAAAGGAAATCTTAAACCAGGGGAATGGGTCATAGGCATGGGTTACGATGATTCGCTCTTAGAAGAGCAAAGACATCCGACAAAAGAAGATTTAGATGCAGTGAGCACAATCAATCCTATATATTTAATTCATGTATCAGGTCATCTGGGTGCAGCAAACACTCTTGGTTTATCTTTGGCCAATATTACCTCTGAATCACAAGACCCACCTGGTGGCAAAATCCGCCGAGAGATCAATTCCTCGCAACCAAATGGCGTTTTAGAGGAGACAGCAGCATACCCTGTCCAGCAATTAGCTATGACTTCATACAAAGATCCTATGGGCAGCGTTGTTAAAGCCATGCAGGTATATGCCAGTAATGGCATTACAACTGCGCAAGACGGAGCATCAAATCAAGCGTCAATTGGGCTCTTGCAAGCAGCTGATGCCCAAAATCTTCTGACCATAGATGTGATTAGCTTTCCAATCGCTCAAGGCGTTCCAGATGAATCAATTCAATCACTAAACTTTGGGGGTTATTCAGGTAGATTAAAAATGGGAGGAGTTAAATTAATTTTAGACGGTTCTCCTCAAGGTAAAACTGCATACATTACTAAACCCTATCTCGTCCCACCACATGGTCAAGATGAACAATACAAAGGCTATCCTCTAATTCCTCAAGAGTCAGTTGATCAGCTCATTAACAAATATTCAATGGCAGAAATTCCGATCATGGCTCATGCAAATGGAGATGCAGCGGCAGACATGTTGCTTGAAGCGGTTCGCAAGTCTTCTATTTCTTCGGATCATCGAACAGTCATGATTCATGCGCAAACAGTTAGAGAAGATCAACTTGATCAAATGAAGGAGCTTAAAATTATTCCATCTTATTTCTCAACGCATACTTTTTACTGGGGAGACTGGCATAGAGATTCTGTCTTTGGCAATGAAAGAGCTTCTCGCATAAGCCCAACAAACTCAACTCTTAAAAGAGGAATGCCCTTCACTGTCCACAATGATGCTCCCATTGTTCCACCAGACATGATTAGGCTGCTTTGGTCAACCACAAATCGTCTTACTAGATCCGGGAAAGTGCTTGGACCAGACCAAAGGATTTCGACCTATGAAGCGCTGAAGGCTATGACAATAAATGCCGCATATCAGCACTTTGAGGAAGATATCAAAGGGACCATTGAGGTTGGTAAATTAGCTGATCTTGTTGTGCTATCGGAAAATCCGTTATCTATGCAAATTCAAGATTTGTTAAACATTAGCGTGGTGGCAACCTACTCTCATGGCCAAGAAATCTATCAGGCCAATGCTGCAGAACTCTGAAAAATAGTGAAACTAGAGCTTTAGGTTTTTGACGCCCCAATAAACTCGGATAAAGTTCTCTTGCCTAGGGTCAAGCGTGTCAGATGAGATATATCCCCTTGATGCTCTAAAATAAACTAAATCTTCAATGCCATCGCCATTCATATCAGCTAAGAATCCATGCACGAGATAGTCTTCACTTTTATCAACCAGAGGTATCCCAGCAAGATCAAGCTTGACCAGATGATTCTCCTTGTCATTCAAATAAATGATTGGCTCGGCTCTGGTGTTTGTTGCCTCTCCACCGCCCCCCGCATTTTGAAGCAGCACCACATCATCATAACCATCATTGTTTATGTCTCTGCAGGCATCAATCCTGTATAACGCATCAATTTTTTCATTTACAACCACTCCTGTTTTAAGCACAAGCGCCGTATCGCTTACATCAAAAACATTAAGTCTATTTTGAACCGGAAGATCTCCTTGCTTGTATACAACACCCTCCACATAGTTACCTGCAATGGGTTGGGCTGAAAATTGAACCACAGCCACAGGAGCATCGCCTGGCATGAGCTCAAGGGTGCATGATTCCTCGTTACCAAATCCTCCCCCCGTGTAATCTTGACCATCGATGGTAATTAAGGGCAGGTCCCCTAATTCATTGGTATACCCCTGATATGCATTAGGGATGGTGCGACAATTAAAATCAGTTTTATCAACAAAACTCCATGCACCGCTGGCTTTTGAAAAACTGCTTAGAT
>Ga0302125_10000265_pt1 | contig 29815 bp, 29 predicted proteins | sample CB4_surface_MG_FD_203111 | JGI IMG/M metagenome (GOLD analysis project Ga0302125, IMG submission 203111) | Marine microbial communities from Western Arctic Ocean, Canada - CB4_surface | ecosystem: Environmental > Aquatic > Marine > Oceanic | place: Canada: Western Arctic Ocean | collected... | reverse complement strand
TTCGCGGATACTGTCTTCAGTTAGATCCGTTGAAGTGTGCAGCACGCAGAGTTTCTCGCCTTTGCGCTGATCGGCGATCGCGACGACTGCGAGCGCATCCGGCCCGAGCTCGAGTGCTTCTTGCAGGTTTTTTTCGACTGCACCGTGCGAGATCATTTCACCGCCGAGTTTACTAAAACGGGAGAGGCGTCCGGTAATCGCAAAAAAACCGTCGGTATCCATTAGGCCAATATCGCCAGTATCATACCAGCCATCGTGCAATACGGATTCGGTCAGTTCTGGTTTCTTCAAGTAGCCGACCATGACGTTTGGGCCTTTGATATAAATGAGACCAGCTTCGCCAGGAGCAAGGGTGTCGCCGGTTTCCGGATGCACGATCTTCATCGCCATGCCCGGTAGAGCACGTCCGAGGCGGTCTTCGCGGTTACCGGTCTCTTCGAGATTATCGATTTCGACATTTGGTAAGCTCAGTGCGCACACGGGTGAAAGCTCCGTCGCGCCGTAGCCTTCGAGCGGTTGCACCCCAAAGCGTTTCTCAAACATGGCTGCGATACGTGGCTGGAGCTTTTCGGCACCGGTAAATACATAGTGTAAATTCGCGAATTGCTCGGGCTTGATCTTGCGAGTATAGGCCAGCAGGAAACTCGGTGTCGTGAGCAGAATCGAGGCTTTATATGTCTCCGCGAGTTTGCCGATCATTTCGCCTTCTAGTGGATTCGTGTGGCAGGCGGTGGTGATGCCCGATATTAGCGGAAACCAGAAGGTCACGGTGTAGCCGAATGAATGGAAGAACGGCAGGGTGGCTAGCATCACGTCGTCACGCTTTGGGCTGACGACCGAGCGGAATGATTCGATGTTGGACAGCAAATTATGATGGCTAAGCATCACGCCCTTGGGCTCAGCGGTGGAACCACTGGAAAACAGAATCGTCGCCACATCGTCTGGTTGAATGCGTGTGCCGCCGAGTAGCATTCGTCCCGGGCGCAGGCGGGCTTTAAGAAAGGTGCGGAATTTTTCTGCCCTGCTGATATCTTTCAGCAGGTCTTCCAAGTAGAGCACATTTTCGGCGAGTGGTAGCTCGGGCAGGACCTCGAGGAACTTACGCGAGGTGAGTAAGGTGCGGATTTCGCACTGTTCCTGCGCCGAGCCTACGCTTTGCGCAGGGGCGGTGTAGTTGAGGTTGACGCTGATACGTCGATCTAGGGTGATCGCTAGATTAGCCATGGCTGATCCTGATCCCGTGGGCAGTAAGATGCCGATGCGATGCTCCTCTTTTGTAGTGTGTGTACGGATACGCTCGCGCAGGATTAAGCTGGCGATGAGGAGCTCGCCGAATTTGAACTCGCGACCGGAGCTGTCCACGGTTGCCAGTTTGCCCCAGTTGCGGCGGGCGGAATCGATAAACTCATGGCCGAGGCTCTTGCGTCCTTCTTTAACCAGCTCGAAGGAATCAACCGATAGCTCGCTGACCGCCTGCTGAACTTCGAAGGTGGTCGAAGTGGCTGGCAGCGGTGTGCCGAAATGCACGCTCACCGGATAGCGAAAGTCTTTGCTGAGGCGGATCTTCGGCATGCCTTGCTGGAAGCTGGCAACACTGCCCCAGGCGCCACCGATATAGACCGGAATGATCGGATAGTCGGTGCCTTTGACGATCCGTTCGAAACCTTGCTTGAAGGGGCGCAGCATGCCAGTTCGGCTCAGTGCGCCTTCGGCGAAGATACAGACGAGGTAGCCGTCATCGAGTGCGGTGCGGGCGGTCTTGAGCGATTTGAGCAACTTCTTCGGGTTGTCGTGGCCGTGAATCAAGATGACCTTTGCGAGCTCAACGATACGTTTCGTAATCCAACCAGACTTGTCGTAATATTCGCGCGACATCAGCATGCGGACGCGGCGTTGCTGGCTGGTCACAATCAGCACGGCATCCATCAGGCTGACATGGTTGCAAACTAAGAGTGCGGGTTCGTAGGCGGGTAGTTTGTCGAGGCCACGCACGCGGAATCGGTAGCAGAACCGCGTCACCAGCATGAGGATGAATTTAACAAAGAAGTCGGGCAGCACCCAGAGACTGAAGAGTGCGAGCGCCAGAATGCCGCATGCGAGCATAAAGAAGCCATTTTGCGCGGTGCCCCCGAACACGGATGAGTTGACGTAGATCAGCCCGCTTGCAGTTAGAATGCCGAGCCAACTCATGAAGGCGTTGGCTGCCTGGATCGCACCCACTCGGTCTTTGGGGCTGCGATACTGAATGAATGCTTGGAGTGGTACAATGAAGAGTCCTGCTGCAAATCCGAGTACGGCCATGCTGATCGCCGAGAGCCAGATGTTGCCCTCTGCGAGCGTGCCTAATACTCCGAGGCTCAGGCTCATCAGCAGTGCACCCACCGGCACGATGCCGAACTCGATCCCACGACCACTGAGCCAACCTGCGGTGGTCGACCCCACGCCAATGCCGATAGCGGTGAGGAGAAAGAGGCGTGTGGCTTGTTCGGGGGAGAGGCCGAGATGTTGCGCCCCGAAATCGAGCACATTGAGTTGGATGAATGCGGCAGCCAATGAAAAGACTGCGAGTGCTAGCACCGCGAGTGTCAGAAAGCCGTCTTTGCGAATTTCAAGGAACGTCTTAAACACCGAGCCGAAACCGTTGAGGCTGAGGTGTCGGTCAGGGTGCGCGGGCGTTGGTTCGATCTGGAGTGAAGCGGCAAGCCCTAGGCCCGCGATGATCAAACAAACGCTGGCCGCGAGGCTGAATTTTCCATCGGTCAAGAGGCTCAGTTCAGGAGCGAGCACCGTGCCGCTGATAATTGCCAAAAAGGTGAAGAGTTGAATCGATCCATTCGCTTTAGAGAGTCGCTCGGCATCGACCATCTCGGGAATGATTCCCAGTTTACAGGGGCCGAAGAAGGCACTCTGCGAGGACATCAGAAACATGGTAACATAGAGCATCGTGCTGCTTTCCAAATAAAGCGCGGTGATGCCGAATGCCATGACGATGAACTCCACTACTTTGAGCTTTACGATCATCGACTGCTTGCTGAACTTATCGGCAAAGTTACCTGCGATCGGTACGATCAGTAGAAATGGTAGCGCAAACACAAGGCCAACAAGTGCTAGAATCGTCGCGGAACTCGCCTCGCCGCTTTCAATCGCTGTGGCATTCCACGCGATCAGCGCATAAACCATGATCAGCTTAAAAACGTTGTCATTCATCGCACCTCCAAACTGTGTGAGGTTATGCCACCAGAATGTTTTTGGGAGTAAGTGCTTGTTCATAAAGGTGTGAGTGCAATGCGTCGTATCAGTGCTCGGGCTTGACGGTAAAATAACCGATGCAGGCCCGCAGGGTCGATATTTTATCAATCGTAAGCATGCTTAGACTTCATTATACCCAAGGGTGCAGCGATCTACTATGTGTCCGATCACGCTCAGGCCGTAGCAAGACAAGCTGCCTTCGCTCAAAGGATGAGCTTATGGATATGCTTCGGCGTTCGGAAAAGGCGACCGCTACAAGGATTGCTGATATTCAGAGGCATCGATCGCGTAGAGCTGACGCAGCGAGCGATCCGTGTGGAATTGGAAACTGAACCGATCAGGCGTGACGACGGAAAATATGAGGATGGAGCCGTTTGCCCTTTGATTCGGAAATTAGATACGCCTACCAGAACTTCAGTGGGCTGCCATTTTTTTCGATCGTTACGCCGTTTTCACTGCGAGTGCTGCCGCAGCTGGTAAGGGCTACGGCGAGTAGTGTGGCAATCAGGAGACGTAGGAGTGTGGTGCGTAGTGGTTTCATCAGTGTTGAATTTTTGCTAAGTTTTGGTTGGTTCGCTGTTCGCACTTAAGGCAATCTTCACCTGCTTATCGTAGAGGCTCGTGTACAGCGGGTTGCTTTGGTAGAGTTCGGCGTGAGTGCCTTGGGCAATGATCGAGCCGTCGTCGAATACTAAGATGCGATCCGCGTGTTGAATGGTGCTGAAACGGTGCGCTATGATCAGCACGGTGCGTCCCTTGGAGAGGCCCTCGAGTGCGGCTTGAATGTTGTGTTCGCTCTCGGCGTCGAGCGCGGAGGTCGGCTCATCGAGAATGATGATCGGCGCATCTTTAAGAAAGGCGCGGGCGATGGCGATGCGCTGACGCTGTCCACCGGAAAGACGCGAGCCGCGTTCGCCGACGGCAGTCTCGTAGCCGTCCTCGAAGGCTTCAATGAAGTCATGCGCGTGTGCCATGCGGGCGGCTTCTTTGACCTCGTCGAGTGTGGCGTCCGGTTTGCTGAGGCGGATATTGTTGGCGATGGTATCGCTAAACAGGATCGCTTCTTGGGAAACCAGCGCGATTTGACTACGCAGATCTGATTTTAGCACGTTGCGTATATCGACGCTGTCAATCTTGATTGCTCCTTCGGATGCGTCGTAGAAACGAGGGATGAGGTTGGCGAAAGTCGATTTCCCCGCGCCGCTCGGACCTACCAAGGCGATAGCTTCACCAGCTTGGATCGTCACATTGACCGATTTGAGTGCGGCCTCTTCGGCGTAGCGAAATGTGACGTTGTCGAAGTGAATTTTGCCGGAAACTGAGCCGAGTGCTGTCGGGGTTTTGGTTTCGGGGACCGTGTCTTCGGTGTGGATCACGTATTCGAGGCGGTCAAGGGACGCTTCGGCTTGGCGAACAGTGTTTGAGACCGCGCCAAGTTTTTTGATCGGCTCGTAGCACATGTAGAGAGCGGTTAAGATGGAGGCGATGATTTGCGGCTGAATATTTTCCTGCACGGCAATATAGAGCGCGAAGACGATGGCGATCGCGGTCACCAGCTCAATCATCGGCGACAGCGCCTTTTCGTATTTGACCGTCTTCAAGGACAGCTTGAAGAAGTGGTGGCAGGCCTCGGCGAAGCGGTTGGTTTCACGCGCTTCCAAATTATACGCGCGCACCTCACGGACTGACGAGAGGTTTTCGTTGAGCACGTTGTTTAACTCGCCGGCTTGTGCTTGGGCGAGTCTCGCTTTTTTCAGGATGCGTGTGCCGATGAGTTTAATCGGCAAGACGCAGGCTGGTACCGAGGCGATGGCGATCAGCATGAAGGCGACTTCTTCTTCGGTGACAGTCAGGTAGATGAGAAAGCCGATGGCAAAGATCAGCGTGGCGGGTTCCTTGACCAGACTGTTGACGACTTTAACCAGGGCGGTTTGCAGTTGAGAGGTATCTCCAGTGACGCGGCTCATCAAATCGCCGATGTTGTTACGATGGAAGAAGGCGAGGGGGAGGTGCTGGATCTTCTCGAATACCGTAAGGCGCAGTTTTTCCAGCACGTGCATCCCAGCATAGGCCATGTAATAGGCGTTGAGGAAAGTGCCGATTGCCCGCAGGGAAAACGTGATCGGAATGGATGACAGAATCAGGGCCAGTTCTAGGTTTGTGCGGGGTTCGTCGCTCGTGACCAATGGCACGAGGTATTTGATGACGAATGGCAGTCCAGCGCCGGATGCCGCTGCTGCGATGATGCCCGCAAGCAGTCCGACTGTGAATTGGACTCGGACAGGCTTGAGGTAACTGAAGTAGGGGCCGAAGCGTTTGAGAAACATATCTTGAGTGGGAAAGTTGGAACGTGGAAATGTGCGCTTTGAAAATTACTTTGCGAAGAAGTCTGCGAGGACTTCAACCACGCGGCTGATTTGCTCGGGAGTTAAATCTGGGAAGATCGGTAAGGCGAGGCTCATGGCAGCAGCGCGCTCGGCATTGGGGAAGTCGCCTTTAATGTAGCCGAGTAGGCGGAAGCACTCTTGCTCGTGGAGTGCGAGTGGGTAGTAGATCTCGCAGCCGACGTTGTTCGCGCGCAAGTGGTCGATGAGTGCGTCGCGCTGGTCGGAGTAGATGACAAACTGATTATAAATGTGGTAGTTGCCGTCTTTCTCTGTGGGAAGGACGACGCCGTTGTTAAAGTCGCCGCTACTGAGGGTGTCTGTGCTGCGGGTGATTCCGGCCTCCTCACTGAGTTTATGGTAGAGCGCGGCGTTTTCGCGGCGTTGCTCATGCCAATTGTTGAGATGCTGGAGTTTTACGTCGAGCACCGCGGCCTGCAGTGTATCGAGGCGGAAGTTGCCACCAATGCGTGGGTGGAAGTATTTCGGTTCCATGCCGTGGTTGCGGAGCTGGCGGATGATGCCGGCATATTCCGCATCGTCGGTGACGACCATGCCGCCGTCGCCGAAGCCACCGAGGTTCTTCGTTGGGAAGAAAGAGAGGCAGCCTATGTGTCCGAATGAGCAGGCGGGACGACCGTCTTGCTTCGCACCAATCGCTTGGGCGGCATCTTCGATGACGAGTAAGTCGTGATCGCGGGCGAGTCGATTGATGGCGCGCATGTCGGCCATTTGCCCGAAAAGGTGTACGGGAATGATCGCGCGGGTTTTGGCGGTGATGACGGCTTCGATCTTCGTAACATCAATGTTGAAAGTATCTGCCTCGATATCGACGAAGACTGGTTTCGCACCGAGGCGGACGATGGATCCGACGGTGCCGAAGAATGTGTAAGGGGACGTGATGACCTCGTCGCCTTCGCCGATTCCCATGGCCATTAGGGCGACGATGAGCGCGTCGGTGCCGGAGGAGACGCCGATGGCGTGCGCGGTATTGCAGTAGGCAGCGCTGGCCTCCTCGAACTTCTCGACGGTCGGGCCGAGGATGAAATACTGAGAGGCAATGACCTCGGCGACCGCAGCATCGATCTCGGGCTTGAGGGCGAGATACTGTAGCTTTAGGTCTAAGAGCGGGACTGCAATTGGTTTGGACATTGATTGTATGTTAATCCTGCGTTTGCTTGTGCGTCGAGCAACTCTTTGCACGATTTGATCGGATCTACTCGAATTCTTTCAAGCTTAAGGTTGCGGTACGAGTTATAGAGTTATCTATTCGAGGGTAGTGATGAAAAAAAAGCAAAGCAGTGAAGATGATCGATTTAAAGGACCCGGAAAATGGTGCGGCTACGTTTTTGCGCGTGGATTGGCTGGTCTGATTCAACTGTTGCCGCTGTCGCTGGCTTTTCGACTGGGTCGTGGGGCTGGTTGGCTTTGCTGGAAGTTAATGAAGCGCCGCCGAGTGATCGTGCGCAAGAACCTGAAGGTTGTGAATGCTTGGATGGTTGAACGCGGGAAGGTTAAATGTGAGAAGGGCGAATCGCTCGATGCGCAAGTCCGCGAGGTCTTTCAGCGTAGCGGCGCCAATCTGTTGGCGGGGTTTCCGTTGTCGCGTCTTCGGCCAGAGCGGATGGCGGCGCATCTTGAGATTGAAGGCATGGAGCATGCGCGCGAAGTGCTGGCTCAGGGGAAGGGCGTCATTATGTTGCTCGCGCACATGGGACCGTGGGAGGTGCTGGCTCATCTGCCGCAACTGGCTTCGGATCATGGCGTGCATGCACCCTTTGGCGCGATGTATCGTCCGTTGAATAATACGTATCTTGATAATTGGGTGCGCGAGCAGCGTGCTGCGCGAAATACTCGACTCTTCAGTCGTCGGGATGGCTTCCATAAACCCGTCGATTTTTTGCGTGGCGGCGGGATGCTTGGCATTTTGGCGGATCAAAAAATGCGCGAAGGAGAGTTAGTGTCTTTTTTTGGCGTGGAAGTCGCGAGCACGCCGATCCCCGGGCTGTTTCATCGCCGCTCTGGTGCGCCGATGCTGACGCTTTCCATTGAAACAGTGGGGGTCGCGAAGTGGAAATTGACAGTCGATTCAGTTGATCTTTCTGGGCTTTCTGAAAAGCCAAGCCGTGGAGCACTGTCTCTAGTCTGTAATCAGGCGTTGGAGCAGACGTTGAGTCGAAGCCCTTGCGATGGATTTTGGTTGAGTAAGCGATTTTAATTCAAGGTGTAAGTTGTTCTCCCGCGTCTCGTAAGAAGAGTCATTCCTTGCCTCGTGCAGTCAAATAGTCGTAATTGCGATTGAATAGCTCTTTTAGTTGCATTGGTGACATCGAACTTCTTGATTGTAACTTGTAATTACCTGAACATGTCATTCTTTTTTATACTTAAATGAAAGCAGTTATCCTCGCTGGGGGCCTCGGCACCCGACTCTCTGAAGAAACTCATCTCAAGCCGAAGCCGATGGTTGAAATTGGCGGGCTGCCAATTCTTTGGCATATCATGAAGACCTATTCGGCACATGGTATTCATGAGTTTATCATCTGTGCGGGGTATCGGAGTTATGTGATTAAGGAGTATTTCGCAAATTACTTCCTCCACATGTCGGATGTCACTTTTGATATGGAGCACAATAGCATGGAGGTGCATAAAAAGCGTACCGAACCTTGGAAGGTGACAATTGTGGACACCGGTGAGGAGACCATGACCGGCGGTCGTTTGAAGCGGGTCAAAAAGTATATCGGCAATGAGACCTTTTGCTTTACCTATGGAGATGGCGTCGGGGATGTAGATATTACCAAAACGATTGAGCTACACAGGCAAGCTCAGCGCAAAGCCACGCTCACTGCGGTGCAACCACCAGGTCGCTACGGTGCTCTGGGGACCGATGGGGATCTTATCACGCAGTTTCAGGAAAAACCAGAAGGTGACGGCGCTTGGATTAATGGAGGATTTTTTGTTTTGGAACCCTCAGTGATCGACTATGTTTTGGATGACGCCATGCCTTGGGAGGCGCATCCTTTGGAAACTTTGGCAGCAGAGAAGCAGCTCTCCGTTTACAAACATCGAGGCTTCTGGCGCCCGATGGATACGCTGCGTGATAAGCTACAACTCGAAGCGATGTGGGATGCGGGCAAAGCACCTTGGAAAGTTTGGTAAATATAAACCGCATGAACTTCGACCAAACTTTCAAGAATCGGCGCGTCCTCGTCACTGGAGATACTGGCTTCAAGGGTGCTTGGCTCTGTGAGTGGTTGCTTGCAGAAGGAGCCGAAGTGCACGGCATTGGCCTGGAACCAAATACGAAGCCATCGCTTTTTGAGCAGCTGAATCTGGCAGAGCACATTCAGCATACCGATTTGGATATTCGCGATGCAGCTGCCTTACGTGACTATATCCACGGCCTGCGCCCGGAAATCGTCTTCCATCTGGCCGCTCAACCACTGGTGCGCCTTTCTTACCAGCAACCTGCGGAAACTTATGCCACCAACGTCATGGGCACCGTCCACCTCCTTGACGCTATCCGCACCCTCAATGCTCCGGGGGCGGGCATTCACTTTCCTGTAGCCGTTGTCTGCGTGACTACTGACAAGTGCTACGAAAATAAGGAATGGCTGCACGGTTATCGAGAGGAGGATCCGCTCGGAGGTCATGACCCATATAGCGCCAGCAAAGGAGCCTGTGAAATCGCCATTCAGTCCTACCGCAAATCTTTTTTCACTGAGCCCGCGGAGTGTGGCATAGCACTCGCTTCGGCGCGCGCGGGCAACGTGATCGGCGGGGGCGATTGGGCGCAGGACCGAATCGTGCCTGACTGTATCAGCGCTTTGCGTGATGGCAAAATGATTCCCGTCCGCAACAAAACGGCCACTCGCCCATGGCAGCATGTGCTCGAGCCACTCGGCGGCTACCTTTTACTCGCAGCTGAGCTTTGGCGCGGTCTCGCAGGCTTACCCCGCCTACAAGCTAATTTCCCATACACAGAGCTCTGCAGTGCCTTCAATTTTGGTCCAAACCTGCAATCAAACCGACCTGTCGGCGCACTTGTCGGAGAAGTGCTTAAGCACTGGTCTGGCGATTGGTGCGATCAATCGGATCCTCACGCGCCCCATGAGGCCTCACTGCTCAATTTGGCTACCGACAAGGCGCATCACATGCTCGGATGGTCGCCACGCTGGGATTTTGAGCAGACCATCGAAAAGACTATCGGCTGGTATCGCTTGGTTGAAGCCGATTCCGAGCAAGCCGCTATATTGACTAGTCAGCAAATTGAACAGTATAATTCTTGATCAACCAACTCTTTTGGAAAACATTCAAGGAAAGGTATACTACTTTAATGCTTTAACCTTTTCTTAAAAGGTTTATCCACTCACCTTTATTATCATGATAACAGCCATCAAAGAAGGAGACCATTTGAGGATTCTCTCAACGACCGAAGAGATTCCCGATAACACTACGCTGCGGTTGGCATTAGCTGCCGACGACGAGTGGAGCCGTGCTGAATTGGAAACAGAGTTTCGCAGTGACGAAGACTGGGGCAACGCGCTCGATAACCTAGTCGTGAAAGATAATGCTTAGCTCAGGCTTACAAATTGGTGACCTAGTGTGCCTGCGTTGGCCCTACACAGACATGGAGCGTGGCAAAAGTCGTCCAGCTTTAGTCCTTTCTATCCCTAATCAGCTAGGTGGTTGCGAACTCGCAATGATCACTAAAAATACTGAATCAGCGGCTTCGGTCGCGATTCAGCCAGAGCACTATTTTTCAGAGCACAAACTGCCGCTCCCTTCTGCGGTCCGAACTGACCGGCGTATGTTGGTTTCTACAGATGTTTTACAGCAATTGAGCGTCTCGTTGCGCCCTGATTTTGTCGGAAAAGTAAAGAAGGCGATCATTCTCAACCAGACTCGAGATTATTCATCTCAGACCCATACTCAAAATCGCCCGGGCAACGACCCCCTACGCAAACCATATTCCGAAGGCGAAACCATTCCTTACGCTGGGCGGGTTTTCACCGAAGACGAAGTTGAAGCCGCTGTGTCTTCCACACTAGATTTTTGGCTGACTCTTGGACCCGAAGGGGCTGCGATGGAAAAAGAACTCGCTGATTTTATGGGGGTGAAACACTGCTTGCTAGTTAATTCAGGATCGTCTGCCAACCTGGTCGCATTCTCCGCACTCACAAGCCATAAACTTCCCGAGCATAAGCGCATCCGCAAGGGCGACGAGGTCATCACGGTGGCGGCGGGATTTCCAACCACTGTCGCCCCAATTATCCAATGCGGAGCGGTGCCGGTGTTCATCGATGCGAAAGTTCAGACGGGCAATGCTGATTGCTCCCTCCTTGATGCTGCATTCTCTCCTGGGAAAACCAAAGCTGTCATGATGGCACACGCTTTGGGAAACCCTTTCGAGCTCGCTACGGTTCTTGAGTTCTGCCAACGCAACGACCTCTGGCTGATCGAGGATAATTGCGACGCGCTTGGCTGCACCTACACACTGCCACTGGAAAAGGCAAAATCTCTCGGCCTTGACCATCTGATCAAAATCGCAAACAAAGGTGAGCATCCACTTATTCAAATTAAAGCAGAAAAGCGCGAAGAAAACGGAGGACACGCTGGCAATGATGCAGCTGCGGACGCTTCGGAGCTTTTCCTGACTGCGCCGACTGGGTCCTTTGGCGACCTATCCACTCAATCGTTCTACCCTCCACACCATCTGACAATGGGGGAGGGCGGCTCCGTCAACATCATCCGCCGAGCCTCATTGAAAACCTATGCCGAATCCTTTCGCGACTGGGGTCGGGATTGCTGGTGCGCTTCCGGAGTCGATAACACCTGCGGCAAACGCTTCCAGTGGCAGCTTGGAGAACTGCCGGAGGGCTACGATCACAAATACATCTACAGCCATTTAGGCTATAACGTAAAACCACTTGATATTCAGGCAGCAATTGGTCGCGTCCAGATACGTCGCCTCCCAGGATTTATCCAAGCGCGCAAAGAGAATTGGGAGAGCCTTCGCAGCGGGCTTCATGGCTTGGAAGCATATCTCGAATTTGCTCTTCCCACCCATGCCACCTCATGGATTCCGCCTCAGGAAAGATCCAATCAAAACGAAGCTTTCTCGTGGGACGATTCAGGCTGCAGCACTGATTGCTCATGGTTCGGCTTTAAAATCACAGTCAAGGAAAGTGCCCCTTTCTCGCGGACCGAACTTGTCAAATATCTCGACGAAAAAAAGATTGGCAACCGCATGCTCTTCGGTGGCAACCTCGTCCGCCAACCCGCTTTCGTCCGCTTGCGCAATGATGACCCCGCCGCCATGCGCGTCTCCGGCCATCTCCCTTCCGCAGATCGTATTATGAAACAGACTTTTTTCCTTGGAACTTACCCTGGTCTCAGCTCACATCAATTGAGTTACATGATTCAAACTATTCGAGCCTTCACCGAGCGATATTAATCTAAAAACGCGGAAGTGTTGGGTTCGTGAGTTAAATGCTTACACCTACCTGCACGAATGATTTGCAGAAATATGAAAAAAATTAAGGCCTCAGATTTTATCGCCGATGAATTACACCGCCAAGGTGTGAAGGTGATCTTTGAAATGATAGGAGGAATGATTACTCACATCATTGATTCTGTGCATCAAAAAGGCCAGATTAAGATCGTAAGTGTGCACCACGAACAGGCTGCTGGTTTTTCGGCTGAAGCGGTGGGTCGGATGAGTGGTGTGCCTGGGGTTGCCTTAGCAACGAGCGGTCCAGGAGCGACAAATTTGGTGACAGCGATTGGCAGTTGTTATTTTGATTCGGTGCCGACCGTCTTTATCACTGGCCAAGTAAATACGACAGAGCTCTCTTCCGGGCGCGCGTTGCGGCAGCAAGGGTTTCAAGAGACAGATATCGTATCTGTTGTTAAACCAATCACGAAAGCTGCGTGGCAGTTGGAGACAGCTGCGGATCTACCACGTATGATGCGTGCCGCATTCAAATTAGCTCGAGAGGGGCGCTGTGGACCAGTGCTTTTGGATTTACCGATGGATCTGCAGCGGGTTGAAATCGAAGTCGAAGAGCTAGTTGAGGACACCGCGAGCTTGTCGCTGGATCCTCAAGTTTCAGCTTTTGCTTCTGAAGTTGCCAAGGCGATGACCGAAGCGGAGCGTCCTTTGATTATCGCGGGAGGTGGCATCCGCTCCGCGAATGTTTATGAGGCGTTCGTGCAAGTGATCGGTGAGATGCAAGTTCCCGTCGCATTGTCGCTTTTAGGAGTCGATCTCTTGCCCTATACGCACCCGCTTCGGGTCGGAATGATCGGCACATATGGTAATCGCTGGGCCAATCAAGTCATGATGGAAAGTGATGCCATTTTAGTGATCGGAAGTCGATTGGATGTGCGTCAGACTGGTGCAGACACCGAGCTATTTAAAGGCGCGCGCCCCATTTATCATATCGACTGCGATCCTGAGCAGTTGAACAATAGAGTCGTGGGCTGTCACTCTTGCCTGGCGGAGCTATCTGATTTTCTACCTCAACTTTCGATTGCGTATCAAAATAAAGAGGCTGCGTCGCATCAGACTTGGATGGAGCGTATTGATGAACTCAGGGCAAAGTGGCCGGACATGAGTGAGCTCGATGGCTGCAAGGGAATTAACCCGAACAGTTTTATGCATAGCTTAAGCCGCAGTTCATCGCAAGCTTCGGCTTTGGTTGCTGACGTGGGGAAAAACCAAATGTGGGCCGCCCAGTCGGTCGAAATACAACCTGACCAGCGCTTGTTATTCTCTGGGGGTATGGGCTCCATGGGCTTTGCTTTGCCCGCTGCAATTGGAGCGGTGTTCGCCTCACAGAAGCCAGTCGTGTGCATTACGGGGGATGGCGGCCTGCAGTGTAATATTCAGGAGCTGGAGACGATTTCCTTCCACCGATTACCGGTAAAGATTGTTGTGTTTAATAATTTGAGTCTAGGTATGGTCGGGCAATTTCAAGAGGACTATTTTGAAGCGCGCATGCAATCGACTGTGTGGGGGTATAGTGCTCCAAATTTTGAGCGACTCGGTCAGGCATATGGTATCGATGCGATGACTATCTCTGCGACTGAGCAGATCGAAGAAGGAATCAAATGGCTCTGGAGTGATTCGGCGGCACCTGCGCTACTCACTGTAATGATTGACTTGGATACCAAGGTTTTTCCAAAAGCAGCTTATGGGCGCCCGATCAATGATATGGATCCGCGCGTAGAATGATATGTTGCCCCTAGCTATTCGATCCGAACTCGCGGGTAAGCGCATATTTATGACCGGGGCCACTGGCTTATTTGGTCGGTGGATATTATCTGAGCTAGCAGAAGTTGATCTAGAACTGGTTCTGCTGACGCGAGATCCTGATGCGTTTACAGAATCGTTTCCGATTATTCGAAAGATGCAGGTAGCCTTTGTTACCGGAGATGTATGCAGTTTTGATTTTCCGATAGGTCATTTCGATTTCATTGTTCATGCGGCGACGCCAGTAGTGTCGGATCGATTAAGTGACTCTGAGCTGTCGACGGTCATCCTGAAGGGTACTCAGAGAGTTTTGGACTTCGCTACGCAATCTGGCTGTCATCGACTACTCTATGTCAGCTCGGGCGCGGTATATGGCCAGCAACCGAAAGATGTTGAACGCGTCGCAGAGACGTCCCCCTGTAAGCCTACAAGCTCCTATGGTAGGGCTAAGCTGGACGCTGAAGCAATATGCCTACGCAGTCAGGTTGATTGTGTGATTGCTCGCTGCTTTGCCTTTGTCGGGCCAAGTATACCATTGGATGCGCATTTTGCTATCGGCAACTTTATCGGTAACTGTCTGAGAAATGAATCGATCGACATTAAGGGTGATGGAACCCCTTTGCGCTCCTACATGTATGCCTCCGATTTGGTTGAATGGCTACTGGCGATTTTACTTCGTGGTCATACGAGCGAAGTCTATAACGTTGGCTCTGAAGTTGCCATAAGTATCGCAGAGTTAGCTCACAAGGTTCGTACTATCTTAGCGACTGATGATTCGATCGAGATACGAAGCGCTTTCAGCAGCGGACAGAATATTCAACGCTATGTGCCGAGTCATCAAAAAGCAGTTGAATCGCTGGGTCTTGAAATGAAGGTTGATTTAGAGTGTGCGATACGGAATACAGTCGAGAGTTGGCGTAGCCTGAATTCCTGAGTGATTTGGCTGCTATCATAGCGCTTGTTGTCATTAGCTCAATCGCTCGCATTGTCCACGGAGACTGTCTTTATGCTGAAATGCTTACGCATGTAGCGCTGCGAATAAGCATCTATGTAACGTTGAATTGGCCTAGGGGCGAATCTTCCGAGCTTCCAGGTTCTTTTGGTGGCTGCGCCTATGCTAAAGGCGTCATCCAAATACTTTGCAAAGGAGACACCTTTTAAAATGCGTCGCTTAAAGCCGGATTTTAAACGGCGGCGACTCATTACACAAAAGCAGATACCTGAGAACTTAGATAGCGAGTCACCGAGTATATCCCGAAAGAATTTTTCACGGTTTAACCAAACCGTATGTGGAGGCTGTGTCTGAATGTGATGAGTGTCCTGTGCGTCATGTCGTCCGGTATAAACGTAATTTCCTGTGAGAATGATGGCTGACCCGGTGCCGACTGCTTCGATCATAATCGGGCGATCTCCCCATTTGCCGAACTGTAGCTTGAGGGCTTCGAAATCTAAGGATTTCAGCGAGGCTGTGTCATACATAGCGCTACAAAATGCTATTTTGTTACGAACATAGAGAGCCGTTGAGAAATTCAATTTGTCCAGTTTTAGCACCGCGTGTCCGGTGGCATCAGAATAGTCAGGCTCTGACTTTGCGGGAATTGTTGTCGCATTCGTAACGACCAGATTAATATCCTGATTTGCTTTAAGGTATCGATAGGCTGTCTCTACATATTCAGGGTGTAGCTGGTCGTCGTCATGAAAGATCATCACGTATTTTTTCGAGCACAAATTCTGGCAGCGCTTTATATTCCCCAAGCCTCCCACGTTTTCTTCAGCGCTTACAAGATGCAGATTCGGCTCTTTAAAAGAAGCGACGACTTCGGCCGTATGATCAGTGCTTGCGTTGTCGAGTACTATAATTGAAAGCCCTTTTATTGTCTGTTGTAAGCAGCTTTGGATCGCGACTTTTAGCATGTCGGCACGGTTATAAGTGAGTATGAATATCTCTAATTCTTCAGATGCTGCAGACATAATGATTACTCAGGGGTTAAAACTTCTTCCTGTGCGGAAAGATTGTGTGATAGAGGCTAAGCCATTTCTTACGAAGTATTCTTAAGCCCTGTCGATGTGGTTTCGCCCACATCTCATAAAGCTGCCGTTCCTTTTTTCGACCCCATCTGCCACGGTTACGCCGATAGGCTTTTTCTAGGTCCTGGTTGAAGATGTGCGCTAGGAAATTGGCAAATGTTGCATCCTTTAGGCAACTGGGCTCCACGCCATTTGGAAACCATGGTTCAGAAAGCATCTTCCGATAGAGAGGCTCGTTTTGATCAATTTCTTGAACCCGCTCAACGACTGCTTCCAGACTTGGAAATTCGTGGCAATTGATAAAGGCTTCGGGGTTAAATATAGATGCAATTTCCGGATCACCCCAATAGATCGGCACTGCGTTCGATGCTGCGGCGTCTGCAAATTTTTCGGTCAGGTAACCAGGGTGGGAGTAATTTTCAAAAGCGATGACAAACTTGTGCCTTAACTGAAACAGCCTTTTGTCAGGCACACGACCACCGACGTTGTTGCGCCAAAGGCCGCCGGAATTCACGGTTTTATAGGCCGACAATAAATCGAAGATATCGGATCGCTCGCTGGCGCTATTGCTGGTATTCGACATTACATACGCACAAAAATCGGTCTTAGTAGCGAGCACGCTGTCGATTGGTGGGCGTGGAGACGTGAGCGCTGAATAAGCGTCGCGGTAGAGTTTAATCAGTGGCAGCCAAACGTAGCGGTCTCCAAAGTCCATCTTCTCGAAGGTTAATGCGTAGTCACTGATCATGAAATTTGGACTGACGTTTTCCCCCGCCACGAATATGCGGACGCCGGAGTATTGCAAAACATCATAACCTCCCACCGAGTGGATGACATAGTCGGCGGCTTTATCTTCAGTCAACTCAATGGAATACTGATCTTTGATGAACTCTAAGATAGGTTCTGCCATCGACATGTCCGCATCGACAACGGCGATGCGCTTTTTGGGTTTGTTGATCATGTTTATCTATTAAAGAATGTCTTTTTAGCACTCCATGCAATGTGTTTGATGAGGTCACCAGGATGACGTGCTCGCATCTGTTTACGACCAAAGAGAGGGCGGCCAGAGCAAGCGTGTGTTGAGTTAAAATGAGTCGACACAATATCAGCCAGCATACCCATCAAATTGTAGTCATAGAGGATGCGTCGTTGCGCTTCGGTGAGTGCATCCAAACGCTGAGTATATTGTGCGGAGTTGGAGATTAGATCCTTGATTGCGCTCAGTGCTTCGTCCGGCTTTTTGATATCAATCGCGAGGTAGCTATCTGCGGGGAAGTAATCGCCGAGGTTTGGGCATCCATAATAAATGGGGATAGCTTTGCTGAGGAATGGGTCGGCGAGCTTTTCCGTCCAATGGTGTGTGGCAATGTGATTTTCGATGGCAAGGTGGTAGCGGTAGCGGTCAAGGGCCTGATATTTATGTTCGATGAAGCGAACGCCATGGCCGAAAATCTCCAGCTCGGGCAATTGCTGTTTTAGCTGCTGTGTAAACTCGTAGCGGGCGTTGTGGATCGTGTGCTTTTGCCGCTTGGATGAGCATACTGTTGATATTTCCGCAGTTTTTCCGTTGAAGCTGATCTTTTGAATCTCATCAAAATCATGGCCGTTAAACCAAAGGTTGCCAGTGTGCGAATAGATCCGGTTCGGATGTGGGAGCGCTTGTTCGTCTTGACTGGTTAGGACATGCGCGAACTGCCCTGTAAACGCACGACCATAGCGGGTGATTGTGGGGGGTTCTGTTGTGACCAGCAGGGTATGCGCATCTGCACAGGCTAGTTTTTCGGGCGGCGCACTGCGTTGACGGGAGACGTCATCGATCACCACTAGCCAATCATAGTTGCGCTCTTCGAGTGCGAATAGGAATTCGCAGTCGCCCCATTGCGCTCGCTTCCCCGGGAACTGATGGATAGAGAGTGTGCCTGCTTGGCCTCGATGGATCAGCTTGACTCTAATCTTATGGTTCCGCGAAGGCTTCATTTCTGGGAGGACTTTTTCCTTAATCGCGCTGTCGGCAATTCGTTTCTTCAGGCGGGAGAATTCACAAGAGCGTGCCTACTTTTTAAGTGCCAGGACGCTGTTGCCACGTGTTTTGAGTTGTAGCTTGTAGCCGATCTTTAGCATGTAGTCGATAATGTCCTCTTCCCAGCTATCACTACAGCAGTGTTCGATGACGATGCATTTCGGCCATAAGCTGTTCGGTGCTTGCTCGAAGAAGGGGCGTAGGGCTCTATCTTCTAAGCCTTCAATGTCTATCTTAAGACCAGAGATGGTGGTTACATTGTTTTCTTTGAGAATTTCGATCAATGGCTTCGTTTCGATGGTGACTGATTCTGTGTAATCACTTGAATTTTCACCTCGAATGTTGGCACTACCCAGGTCGCCTGTAGACATGAGCTGAAATTCCCCGGCTTCGCCGACGCCAAGTGGTATGATCTTTATTCTGCTGGAAAATTCATTTGCCTGAGCGTTGAATCGCAGACGCTCAAGTGCTTTTGGGTTCGGCTCGATGGCGAGCACGTTCGCGCCTGATGCAGCTAAGGATAGGCTGTAGAAACCGATATTCGCTCCCAGGTCTAAGAAAAGGCCGCCTTTACAAGCTTGGATAAGTAGCTTGATTTCATCCGAATCGTAACGCTTTGACGATGTCAGTATCCTTTGGTCTGTAACGTTATCATCTAATTTTAGGCGATATTTGATACCCGAAATTTCAATGTCCAAGGCAGGCCCAAATTGTTTTTTCCATAATTGGACAATTCTCGATTTGAATTTACCCCTCACCAAGCCTGTAGCAATAGCTGCGCGCAGTGGCCAAGATTTGAGTGGGGGAGCGTATTCGCCCCATTGATTTGTTAAGGTGCTCATTTTTTTTCAGGTCTAGTCTGTCACCCGGGCGTGTTGGTTGGCTCGAAAAGTTTCTGTATTTACAATCTAGATAGTGGATTGAGAGGCTTGCTCTGGCCATAGAGCGGCTTTATTTCCTGGTATAGATTTCGTCGCAGCCAACACATTTGTTAAGTTGGTATCCTTGCTGACTTAGGTAGTGAAATAGTTCTGGTGAGCGACTGCCGTTTTCGACACCGATCACCTTGACGGGTGTTTTGTCGAAGTCGAAGACCTTTAGTATCGAGAGCTCGCAGCCTTCAGTGTCGATAGAAAGATAGTCGATTTCAGTGATATTGAATCTTTGCAAAAGAGTCTCTGGTGATAAGGCTTCGATTTGTATTTCGTGCTTATGTCCACCATGTGCAGCAATTTCCTCATCAATTCTATTGAGGTCGGATTGATCTAAGTATTGGACGATGCCAGAGAGCATATTGGCAGGACCTTCGACGCTAAGAAAATTTACTACGCCATCAGTCGCGGCTATACATGCGTTGAGCAGATGGCATTGACGACTTTTTGATAGGCTCTCAAAAATAGTCGGGTGAGGTTCCACGCAGATGCCTGTCCAACCTTTTTCTTCAAAGTAGAGGCTATTGGAGAACGTGACGCCATCATTGGCGCCGATATCTAGAAAGACTCCATGGGATGGCTTGTTGAGGAGTTCGTACACGGTTACATCTTGACCGTATTGGCTATGACCTCCGGTAGTAATGTTATTCTTCCGGAGTTTCCGTTGAATGAACCAGTGTAAATAGCTATTTTTAAAGAGCATGGTTGAGGTGTGTTATGAAGTCCACTGAACCTGGTGGACAGGTGATTCTCTATGTATGTTAGTTTGTGGTAGTTTCTAGGATAGGAAGCAGGCATCTTGTTACCGATGCGTAGTCACTGATTATTGCTTAGTTGTTATTAGTTGCGTGATGAGAATGCAAGACTGCATGCCCGAACTCCTTCCCCCTAGGGGGAAATTTTTTCGATTCGATTTGCATCGGTGTTTTGTAGCCCAGGGACGAGTGCTTTCTGTATGTATTGTAGTAGCACTCAATATACTCAAAAGCATTGGCTCTGAGTTCCTCTAAATCAGCAAAGACGTAGTTGCCAACCGATGAAGTTTTATAGCGCCCGTAGAAGGACTCTTGAGCTGCGTTATCGTAGCAATTGCCCTTGGCGCTCATGCTTTGCTCGATACCAAACTTAGCAAGATCTTCACGGTGCTTTCCACTGGCATACGTGCTGCCTCGATCACTGTGGAGGATCAATCCTTCCGGAATGAACCCCTTGCGCGTACGCACGGCTTCGTAGAGCGCATCACAGACCAGCTCTGCGTCATTGCTCTGGGAGACGTCCCAGCCGACGATGCGGCGACTACACAGATCCATTACCGTGGCTAAATAATGCCAGCCATTCTCAGTCATTAGATAAGTGGTGTCGCAGACCCAAACTTGATCACATTCAGAGGGAACCCCTTTGGCCTTAAACAAGTTCGGGCTAAAGCCCAACCCGTGAGAACTATCGGTCCCCTGAGGTTTGAACCTTTTCTTCTGCACTCCGGCGATTCCCAGATCCTGCATGATCTTTAAGGTTCTATCACGCCCACAAGTGATCTGCTCATCTTGCAAATGAGAGTGTATGACACGATGGCCCTCGCGCTTACCAGAGGCCTCATGAAGCGCCTTGATGCGTTTGCCGTGCGCTGCGTCATCGATGCTCTTCTGGCTAGGCTTGCGAGTTTTCCATGCATAGTAACCACTGGCTTTGACCTCAACGCAGTCGCAGATCTCGGTCACTCGATATTGAGGAGTATGCGCTTCGATAAATTGATATTTCATCGTTAATCCTGGCTGAAGAAACTAACCGTTTTTTTAGAATTTCATTCATCCGCTTGGCCTTTGCCAACTCCTTGCGCAGTTCTGCTATGTCCTGAGCCATCTGTTTGAGCTTGGGGCCGAACTAGGATTGTTGGCCTCCAACTCTTCAAGGTGCTCGCTCTTCCAGCGATAGAGCTGGCCGGCGGGCACCCCAAGGCGGTCGGAAAGATCTTTAACGGCGACTCCTTCGATAATTATCTGATGCGCGGCATCATGCTTGAATTGCGCGGTATATGTTCGTTTACTCATTAGTTGTGATCCTCAGTTAAAGAGAATCACATGTCCACTTTTCTCAGGACACATCATTATGATGTAAAAAGCTAATGCTTTAGCAGCGCATACTTTCTCTATACCCAGTGATCGAGGATCCAAGAGGCCGCCTTTGTGTGGTGATGTGGGCGTTTTCCTTTGAAGCCTGCAATTGCCTGGTCGGGGTCGGGGCGACCGTGGAATACAAGGATCTTACAATCTTTGGGCTGTTTTGGGGCTTGGAGTAAGTTGAGGGGGAATATGGGGCGACAGTTCCACTTATAGCTGCGAATCCATTCGTCAGGCCACCAGTTTACGTCTTTCATTGCGTAGGTGAGAAACGCTTGTTCTGTGTTGAAGATCGAAGTGTTTTCGGCGCGAACCATTTCCTTCAGAAAAGTTTGAAAGATGTAATCGGATTTTGGCCCAGCATCGAAGCGAAAGACTGAGGAATTGCCGACGAGGGGGACGCGCCCAAGTAAGCGCTTTCGCCAGTTTACCCAGTTGTGGATGATGCAGTTTTCGCCTAGCTTGAAGTCAAATAGGCAGTCGATGTTATCCATTATGACCACATCCAGATCGAGGAATAGGGTCGGGCCCTCTAGCTCGCCGAAGCCATTTTTGGTGGTGATTAGTTTTACCAAAACGTGTGGCCACCAGCTTTTAATTCCCGGATTGTCAGGGAAGGGGATGACGTTGATCTCCGAGTTTAGTCCTGCGGGATCTTCCGTGCAGCAGTGGAAGATGAAGGGGCGTGATAGATTCCGCTGAACGCCAGCATAGAGCTTATTAACATAGGAGGGCGCATAGCGCTTCCCCCATTTGATACAGATGACGTTGACTGGTGTTTCGTTGGATGTGTTCACTGGTAAAGAGTGTTGCTTACGTGTGGTCGGGTAGAGGCTTATCGTACTAGGCCTTGTAGTAGCGTGCTGGTGGTGTTTTCACGCAATTACGGGTGTCGACGACCGGGCAATTGAATTTTGAGAAGTCGTAGTCGCGATATTCTTTGTGGTCGGTTGCGATGAGAACCAGATCGAAGGCGTCGCTGATGTCGGTTGAGGTGCGCCCGGCCAGATGCGGGTGTTCGCGAGTCTTGCGAATCACAGGGATGTGCGGGTCATTGTAGGCGACTGTTGCGCCGAGGGCTTCGAGTTTCTCGATCAGTACGTAGGTGGGCGATTCGCGGTCGTCATCCACGTTTGGCTTATAGGCGAGGCCGAGAATGAGGATTTTCGAGTGTTTGACGGCTTTAGCGTCTTCGTTGAGCGCGCGGGTACAGACCTCGACGACATACTGGGGCATGGCGGTGTTGATCTCGCCGGCGAGTTCGATGAAACGTGTGTGTTGGTCAAACTCGCGTGCTTTCCATGTTAGGTAAAACGGATCGATCGGGATGCAGTGTCCGCCTAGCCCGGGGCCGGGGTAGAAGGGCATAAAACCGAAGGGCTTCGTTTTGGCAGCTGCGATCACCTCCCAGATGTCGATGTCCATGGCGCCGTAGATTACCTTGAGCTCATTCACGAGGGCGATGTTGACGGAGCGGAAGATGTTCTCAAGTAGCTTTGCGGCCTCGGCCACTTTGCAGCTTTCGACCGGGACGATGGTGTGAATCGCATGGCTGTAGATAGCGATGGCTTTTTCACGACACGCGGGGGTGAATCCGCCGACGAGTTTCGGAATGCGCTCTACCTTGCTTTCGGGGTTGCTGGGGTCTTCGCGCTCAGGCGAGTAGGCCAGATGGAAATCGACGCCGGCGGTCTTGCCTGAGCCTTGCTCGATGGCGCTTCGCAGTTCGTTCTCGGTGGTGCCCGGGTAGGTGGTGGACTCCAGACAGACCACGGTGCCGTCTTTCAAATGAGGGGCGATGGAGGCTCCGGTTTCGAGGACGTAGGACAGGTCTGGCTCGCGGTATTGGTTCAATGGCGTCGGCACGCAGAGGATGACGGCGTCGCAACTAGTCAGGCGGGAAAAGTCAGCCGTGGCGGAGAATCTGCCGTTGGCGTAGAGTTCTGTAATCCGTGCCGTTTCAATGTGTCCGATGTAGGATTCTCCCTTTTCGAGCGTTTCAATCTTTCGGGGATCTACATCGACGCCGATGACTGTTAATCCGGCGTTCGCAAACTGTATCGCCAGTGGAAGGCCGACATAGCCGAGACCAATGATTGCGATGGTCTGAGGGTTTGCTTGAGCGGGGGATGAGTTGTTCTCCATGTGCGGGGAGTGTGGATCGCGCCGATTTGTTGCCAAGCCTAATGTTTATTTATGCTGAGAAGTCGGCTCGTGCCTGCGTGGTACCAATTCTCCGATTGCATCAATTACATGTATGCCTGAAGGGTGCTTTCTAGCATGCTTTGAAGGGTGAAGGGGGTTTCTTTACTAGGCGTTGGAGCTAGATCACTTGCCGCCCATTGATTGATGAGGCGGATGATTGACTTGGTGTCGCCCATCTCGACCTTGCCCTCTGGAAATAGCTCATTTAGGATTTCGCCAACACCGCCGTGCTGATAGCCGATCACGGGGATGCTCAGGGAGAGTGCCTCTAGTGTGGTCCGGCCAAAGGACTCGGGCTGCTGAGTGAGAGAAAAAACGATACTGGAAATAGATAGTATTTCTTTAAGATCGGAGCGGTGCCCGGTAAAAGTGATGTGTGCGTCGAGGCCCAACTCTGTGACTTTTGCTTTCACTTCATCCAAGTAGTCCTGCTTCTTCGGGTCGGCGCCACCGGCGATGATTCCATGCACCCCATGGTCTTTCAACGCTGCGACCACTTGGAGGAAATCGGTGTGCCCTTTCAGTCGAGTGATACGACCCGGCAGAGTGAGAAGCTTCTTCGCCTTCGTTTCGGGATGTTTCGCATACCAATTTCCCTGCCATTCGCTAGACGGCTTGAATTTTGGATGATATTCGCAGGGATCGATACCACGATGAATAAGGATGATTTTTTCGATCGGCACATCCGGGTAGTTGTCGCAAATATACGCTTTCACGCTGTTGGAGACGCAGATTACGCGCTCGCCACATGTCATGATTTTAGAATACCGATTCACGGAATTGAAACCGTGCACGGTGGTGACAAGGCGGGGACGTGTAAGAGGGTCCATCTTGCGCCAGGCGAGCCATGCAAGCCAGGCAGGGAGGCGCGAGCGAAGATGGATGACGTCGGGGCGTTCCTTTTCGAAAAGTTCCCTGAGGACTTTGACCTGTTTGAGCGAGCGGAGGCGTTTTTGGTGAACCGGCAGCGTAATGTGGCGGCTGCCTTCGGACTCTAGTTGCTCGACGAGGCGTCCGCCGTTGGAAATGACGAGCGATTCATGGCCTTGTTCAACCAGATATTTGCCGACTTCCAACGTGCCGCGTTCGACGCCGCCAGCGTTGAGTTCGGGGAGGATTTGGATGATTTTCATGGGGGGGCAGGGAAAAGAATCCAGCAGAGCTGGAGACCGCTTATGGGCGCTTATTTACGCTTATTGATTGACGTGGGTGGGATGATTTTAAAGATTTCTGACCTAAAAATGAACCTTCACGCTTCCTGCGGATGGCGGAAAGTGATGCGGCGACAAGTCTCTATCAGGCAATGGTCTGGACGTCGTAACTTTGAAAGATTTTGTCGTAGCTGACGATCCGACATTGCAAGCGTTTGGCTTCAGCTATGATGATACGATCAAAAGGGTCGGCATGGTAATTCGGGAGTTGCACGGATCGGTAGAATGTAGCTGCTGCTACGGGAATCGCCTCGATTTGATAGTGGGGAATCGCCTCTTCCCAAAGTGCCATGGCGTCCTGGAAGCCCGCCAAATCAAGTTGTTCCCGCTTGTGTTTGAGCGAAATTTCAAAGAGGCTACAGGCGGATATATGGAGCTGTTCGCACTGGGCTACAGCTTGAATGCAGTCGGGCGAGAGTTCACGCTGGACGAGCCCTACAAGCGAGAGAAAGCCGCAGGTGTCGAGAATCAAATCCATCCGCTTAGATCCTTGCTGTTCACCGGGGCGAGAACTGCTTCTTCGGAATTGGTGGAGTGTTCCCTGTTTAAGGGGTCTGTTGCCCGGGGGCCGGGCGTCGCGCAGGGGCGCAGTTCAAACCAAGGTTGCCCATTTTTGCAAACCGTAACTGTTTCCCCTTGGTGAGCCAGATTCCCGTATTTGCTGAGGCGATTTTTGACTTCTCGTGTGTTAATCTTAATCATTCTCCAGGAGTGTGGCTACAGTGGCCACACCTGTCAAGTTAAGGTCGAATTTCTCGGGGCGCAATTGTCCATCCGCGATAATGACAAACAAATCCGGTCAATCACCAAATCACTGGAACTGGATATTTGTAAATTTCCGGATCGGGTGTCACGAGTGTCATGCCTGCGCAGAGTGCACTGGCAATGATGATGCGGTCGAAGGGGTCTTTATGGAGCAAGGGAAGCTTTTGTAGGTGCCAGATGGCGGTGTTCTCGATGTTATGGTAGACGACATCGTGACGCTCCATCCCTAGCTCGACTGTTTCTTTGGGGGTATGGGTGAGTACGAGTTTCCCTGTTTGATGCTTTATCTGAATTTCCCACATCGAAGCTTGGCTGAGCGATAGGCGATTATTGCCATCCTCAAGTGCTTGCTTCGCTGTCTGACTCAGCTGATCCGGAGCGCTAATGGCCCAGAGGAAGGTGCAGGTGTCCAATAGAAGATTCATTCCGACTTACCTACTGCGCCTGGGAAAATCTCGCCGCTTAGAAATTGCTCTTCGATTTCTTTGTCCGCATCGAAGAAGTCAGGGGCGAAGTTCACGCAGCTCTGCATTTGGCCAAGCTTACGCGTGCGGCTCGGCTTTGTTTTCGGGATAGGGCGAATCTCTGCGAAAGGTTTGTTGCGGTCGCATAAGATGATCGTTTCGCCAGCTTTGACCCGCTTGGCGTAGCGGGACAGGTGCGTCTTTGCCTCATTAATATTAATAGTGGTCATGTTGATGCTAACATAGTCTAGTAGATGGTTCGGTCAAGTTTAACTTTGATTCCCTGATTTTATTTATGCGAAATCGAACCGCGTGCAGTGAAGTCTTGTAAACGGCGGGATACGTTACAAATGCGACTCTATGAGTGGATTGCGGGTTTTTAGGGAGCCGAAGCGGGAAAAATCGCGGTCGGCGGTCCAGAGTTCCTGGACGCCATTATCTAGGCAGATGGCGGCGATCCGTGCGTCGTGAATCATGGGGCCTCGAACCTTTCCGCTGAGTGCGAGATTTTTGAGTCTTTTAAAATAATCGAAGCCTTCTCCTAGTGGAATGCAGTGGGGACTTTCGAGCCATGTCTCAAGTGCATCTAGCGCAATCTCTATCGGACTAGGTGGATCGTAAATTCGCGGATGTGTTGTGATTGAAATGAATTCATGGGCACAGGGCCAGGGGATGGTCCAGCGACTGCCTTTTTGCGCTAACTGGGAGAGCGCCTGTAGTGCGCTTTCATGAAATTCAGCATCAGTGCGATGGGCGTAGACCAGTAAATTGGTGTCGACGGCAATCATGAGGCATGTCCCTCGTAGGCCGCATCGCGTATGGCTTGCCAAGAGGCGTCTTTGAATTCTGCTTTGAGGCCATTGCCAGCAAATACAACTGGCTGGATTGGCTTAGTTGAGCGCTGCGAGCGCTCTTGTAGTGTTTTGGCGAGGCTTTCTTCAACAATGCTGCGAAGCGTCACCTTCTCTTCATGCGCAAGCTGCTTTGCTTGGATCAGCAGATTATCTGAAATTTCTATGGTGGTTTTCATGGGTTTATTTATGAATGCATCTAGCCATATTGTCAAGTATGGGTATATGGCTGCATGCTACCATATGCGTTCGACGGAATAGGCATCGAACTTTTCATCCTTTGAAATGATGGTTAGATTTCTTCGGGTGGCTTGGGCGATGAGCATTCGGTCAAAGGGGTCTTTGTGATATTGCGGAAGATGCGATACCTGCAAGCAGTCTTTTGCTTCAATATCAAGGCGTTCAAAGCCGAGACGGGTGAGCTCGCTGGGAATCTGTTGCTCCCATCCCAAGCTGAGTTCGAAATCTGGTCGACGGAGTCCTAACTTGATTCCGATTTCCCAAAGAGTCACTACGCTGAAGTGACCTTTTTCTGCTGATTCGTAGCTTTGTGCCGCGCGCTTTGAGAGACGCGGATCACTGGATAGCGCCCAAAGAACCGTATGCGTGTCGAGTAAATAAGCCATTGCTAATCACGCGAGTGTTTCTTCCCAATCGTCGAAACTTTCGTTGAAATCGTCGGGCATCCGCTTGAGAAGGCTGGGCAGTGAGCCAATTTTACGCGAGGTTCCGGTTTGCTGAATGGCTTGTAAGCGCACTACGGGCTTCCCCCTACGCGCAATAATGACCTCCTCGCCGGCAAGCGCATCTTCAACCAGTGATGACAGTTGCGTCTTCGCTGTGTGCATATTTGCAATCTTCATAATATTAGCTAAGTCTATATAGTCTAGTCTGTCAAGCGCTGCTATATTTTGATTGGGTATATCGTACAAGTGTGAACTGCGGTTCTCATTGTTTGCATGGTGACTGTGTTTCGGCGGTTTTTTAACCGCGGCTTGCACAGCTGGGCACAGATTTTGTGGGTTTATGAGGCGATATGTGCCTAATTACCAGATTACTGGAACTGGATATTTATGAATTTCCGGATCGGGTGTGACGAGTGTCATGCCTTCGCAGAGCGCTGACGCAATGATAATACGATCGAAGGGATCTTTGTGGAGCAGGGGAAGCTTTTGCAGCTGCCAAATCGCGGTGCTCGCAAGGCTTTGGTAGTCTACATCGTGACGTTCCATCCCCAGCTCAATCGTCTCTTTGGGTGTATGGGTGAGTGTGAGCTTCCCAGACTGATACTTGATCTGGATTTCCCACATCGAAGCTTGGCTGAGCGAAAGGCGATTATTTCCGTCCTCAAGTGCTTGTTTCGCTGCCTGACTGAGTTGATCCGGGGCACTAATGGCCCAAAGAAAGGTGCAGGTGTCCAACAGTAGATTCATTCCGACTTATCTGCTACATCTGGGAAGAGCACGCCGCCTAGAAATTGCTCTTCGATCTCCTTGTCCGCATCGAAGAAGTCAGGGGCGGAATTCACGCTGCCCTTCATTTGGCCAAGCTTACGTGCGCGGCTGGTTTTTTTTGGGGGGATAGGGCGAATCTCCGCGAAAGGTTTGTTGCGGTCGCATAAGATGATCGTTTCGCCAGCTTTGACGCGCTTTGCGTAGCGGGAGAGGTGAGTCTTCGCTTCGTTAATATTAATTGTGGTCATGTTCAAGTTAACATAGTCTTGTAGATGACTAGGTCAAGCCGAACTCTGGCTCGCGATTACACCGATAATAGACGCTCGGCAACGATCTTGGCGACGCGCTCGGCTTCGTTTAGCTTAGGACGAGCTGGAAAGTTGGCGAGGTCGCAGTCGTTTGGATCAAAGGGTAAGATTGCTTTTTCGGACTTCAGCTGATCGACGCTCTTTAACACTCGTGAAGTCTGCTTTTTTCTAGGAACTGCGAGAAGGCCTACTTTGGCTCCTGAGCTGAGCGCTTCGTAGATCATAGAAACGCTGTCTTCGGTCACCCATGCGCAGGCGGCACTAGATAGTTGGGCGGGTAACCAGTCGGCATCAGTGTCTTCGCAGGGGACGAGCTTAAATTGCTCGCAGTTTTTCTTGATGAGACTCGCGCTCGTCTCTGCAGGTGTGCGGCGAGAAGTGGTGGCGGTCCATTCGGTGCCAGGCGATGCGGCCAGTAGGGCGTCTATCTGTTCGAGAAGTTTCGCGGAATCCCATTCGTGGTGTTGCGAGGGCCCGCCTACCAAGATTAATCCGCGGCCACTTTTTTTTGCCTCGTTGGCTTGGATCAGGTTCATCGCACCTTTGGTAGTGACGATGTTACTCCCGGTCCGACTGTCGTGCTCGGGAATGATGCAAAGACTAAAGCACCATGCGAGGCCGCGTGGAGGAGCCATAATGACGATGGTTGATGCTCCGCTGGCGCGACCGGCTGCGAGAATCGTCGAGTGGGTGTGGCTTCCGGTTCCAATAATGAGGTCGGGCTTTGGTAGGGAATCTGCCGGCGGGAATTTACCTAGCAGCGCTTGAGGCCATGAGGCTTGGTAGGTTTCGAGGTCGAGTATAACGACTTCGGCCGGCTGGATGCGTAGAATGGCATCGATTAGCCCGCGGCTTTGATTTTCGTGTCCGCGCTTACCGTCGCTAATTTGCCAGATGATTGATTTCCGTGTCATATATCGATTTGCAGGACTTTTACGTCTGAATCGCTGATTCACCAGTTAAAAAATTATGGCTGTATGCCTTTGAGACGACACCCCATTTTTGATTGGATTTGATGCGACTGACTTATCCGATTACAAAGCTGAAGCAACGCCTTGACGCGTTCGCGGCTTTGCATTCTCATTCGCGCTTTCCAACGACTCAGCTATGATTGATATTAAGCTCCTCCGCGAGCAGCCGGATTTTGTCCGTGCTGCCATTGCCCATAAAAAATTCACCTGCGATATCGACGCCATTCTGGCGTTGGATACGACACGCCGTGCGAAGATCACCGAAGCCGAGCAGGCGCGGTCGGCGCAGAAGGCGGCCAATCAAGACATGGCTGCGCTGCCGAAGGGCACGCCCGAGTTTATCGCGAAGGTGCAGGAGATGAAGGCGATCGCGGACAAGGCCAAGGAGCTTGAAGTCGTTGCCAAGCAGGCGGATGATGATTTTCAACAAGCATTTCTATCGATTCCCAATCTCGCTGACCCGTCCACGCCGATTGGTAAGGGCGAGGACGAGAACGAAGTCGCTGCGACCTGGGGCGATGCCGACGCGGCGTTTCCACATGCCTTGCCGCACTTCGACATCCCTTGGTTTGAGTCGCGGGTCGATTTTGCGCGCGGCGTCA
>Ga0302125_10000256_pt1 | contig 30281 bp, 24 predicted proteins | sample CB4_surface_MG_FD_203111 | JGI IMG/M metagenome (GOLD analysis project Ga0302125, IMG submission 203111) | Marine microbial communities from Western Arctic Ocean, Canada - CB4_surface | ecosystem: Environmental > Aquatic > Marine > Oceanic | place: Canada: Western Arctic Ocean | collected... | reverse complement strand
CACTATTGATAAAACAGCCAAATTGAGATCGTTTGGCCCACTTGGTACGGGACGTTTGCAGTTTGGCACTGCCACTGGCGGGGCGGCGTTTGCCAATACAAATGTATATGCGCAACGGCGAAACTGCGGCAAACGTCACCGGCATTTTTGTATCAAAATGAGCAGCGGTACACCATTTGATGATTGGGAGGATGGGGAGGATCGGGGCGGTGATTTCCCGACATTTGACGACATAACGATGGATGATGGTGAGGCCTTTTACCGCAAAGATTTTGCGCAGTACCCTGGCGGCCCCCAAACGGAGTTTAAATCCGACAGTGACATCCAGGGATACAATGACGATACTGACGCTGAATTCCTCGGCGATGCGATGGCATCTCACTCATACAAACTCGATTACAAAAAACTCAACGCCTACACCATTCCCTACGATAACTTGGAGCTCGAAACAATCATGTTCGACCTTAAAATCCCGATTCTCAAAAAAAAAATGAACATGCAAGAAATGCGCCAAGCCATTCGAGCACACGCGGCCGACGGCACTATAATTGACAAGCGGCCGGTGGTTGGCAAATTTTCCACGGTAGAGGAGGAGGAACATAAAAAAGACGCCGAGTTGCCATTCCACGCACGAAAACTCAGCGAACTAGACACGAGGGTACCAATACCTGTGCGCTCGTTCGAGGAACGAAGTTCGGGGTTTGCGGGAGCGATGGTGGCGGCGAAAACGCGCGAAGATCTACGTGCGAAAGCGCGCGCAGATCTACGTGCGAAGCTTAATGCGCTTAAGGAGCAGCGGCGGCGATAGCGTAACATTTTTTTATTGAGATACAGCTCGCCCAAGGCGCAGCGTTGGCGTTGAATTATGACATTATACAATGCGGCTAGCTGGTATGTCGACAAATGTCTCGGTAAACGGTACACTCAAAAGTGTCGCCCACCCACATGTTTTAATCTGGTACCAAAATGTCAAACCAGACGATTTGGATAGCAGTAATGCGGCGGTAATATGTGGCGGTTATGTCTTTAACAAATTGCACAACCGGCGCGCTGGTTAATTCGTATTCTAATTCTCGACATAGCTGGTCGCATGTTGCAGTGTCCATACCCGGGTCAAATTTCGCAAAATATGCCAACCGACTGTAGCAATGAACCATGCTTGTGTTTTGTGTACACAGCACGTCGAGCATGTACTGGCGACTCGGCGGGGCAATGTTTTTAGTGCCAATGCACCGCCGCGTGATGCTTCGCATCTTTTTGGTAAATAGTTCGCCCCACTGGCACGATGTTGTCCTGCACAGCCATTGTGTCGCTACCGCAGTCCACGCATCAAGGGCTGCTAAATCGGGGGCCTCGATGTCGACCGCGGCGCGATTAACGTTTTTATACACGGTGCCGGGGATGATCTCGCAGCCAGATATGTGGTGCGCGGTGGCGTTCAGCGAGCCCAACACGCAGTCGGGCGGCACGCATGTCGGTGTGAGTTGCTCGTACCGGAGGCGGGCCCGCATTGCAAGCGGCCGCACGTGCCCAGGTGTGGTAATTAACGGGTAGTCTATTTACGTGGGTGAAAAATATACCCTACGATTACAATACGCGTAACCGCGTGGGATGGCGATTGCGACGTTGCTAGTTCGTGCAAATGTTTCCTCGTTTTTGTTTGCACCGGTTTCAATGACCACTGGACCACTTGACATTGGTCCTGCAAACGGCCCGCTGGCCACGGTTATATCGTCCGATGCGCTGTCGGCAATTCCGGTCAATGCCGCGGTTTCACTGTGGAACAGCTATCATCCATTTTACAAGGGCCCTCTGATACGAGTTAAAGCGACCGCGGTGAGCAGCTATCCGGGTCTCCCGGATGTTATTGGGCAAGCCTCGTGCAATACTGCGGACTTGTGCTCGCCGCCGGGAGGCCAGTGGTGTTGCGGCACTGTTGCGCTCACGGTTCTTGCGTCTAGGGGAGTTGGAATGTTTGACGTGTTTGTGCACGAAATTGGACACGCGGTCATCGATCTTTCGGCGACCGACCGACAGAATCCCGCACGAAGTATTAGTACAATGCACTGGGTGCCCGAGGAACACCGCGAAATCATGGGCGCCACGCTGGAGTTTCCCGCATTCATGTCGGTGTATACTGCCCGCGCCCCAGATCAGACAACCACGGTGGCGTGCACAGAATCGGATTGTCCGGGAGAGTGTCGCCCCCCGGGCGCCGGTGCTTCAGGGTTGCCGCCCAAATGCACCGCGTGGGAATACCACCCGCCCGCCAGCACACACCCACCAGACGATGGACTCGTCTGGTATATTATTGCTATCATTTTACTGTGGGTGATTTTGTTTGGCATTGGCTGCTACATCACCAGACGCCGAGACTATTCGGCGCTAAACAACTATGAAATATAAGCCCGCCGAGAGCAAGCAACCCGTCAAAGTCGCACGCACACAACCCAATCACATAAACTGCGCGTATTCGTATATGCCCTTGAATTTTAAAACATAAACTCGGTCGTCGGACAAGCGTTCGCCCCGTTTCCAGACGGCCAACCTACTACCGCCGTGCAAGCCGGGCCTCTAATGGTGAAACCCACGCAAACCGCGCCAGCGCATTGGCAACCCCACACGGCGAAGTTTCAATTGCCCAGCAAACTGGATGAGGAGTGCCCAAGGGCCGGTTCCTACGGCATCGCTGACACGTGATTGTGTTGTTTTGATAAGTGTCCTCACGGTCTTCGTACTCGTCGGCGCGCGTACTACTGGCGTTGTGCCGTGCAATGTGTTCACGCTGTGTTTTTCTAGCGTGGCAATTGGCGCACATTGCCGTCGCATTGCTGACCGCATCCTCACCGCCATCAACCAGTGCAACCGTGTGATCAACTTCAAACGCAGACGACAGCAATTGAGAGCAATCAGAACACCGCCAGCCCTGCCGCGCCGCGACAACCAGCCTAACCGGCCCGGTAATTGCCCCTCTAGTGGATGTCATAAAGATCAGAAATGACAGCAATATAGTCAAGCCGTTTATACAACAATCGAACGAATTAATTTGACAATGTTGGCGGAGCATACCCAGAAAATCTACACTTTCCGCGCCCATTGCAGTGCGCGCGCGCAAATAATTTCCTCTAAAAAATCTTGCCGATCCGCATCTTGGTGAAGCCCTTCATCGTCGGTGGGAGACTATCGATGACGGTGTTCAATCGTTCGGCCTGTTGCCGAATCTTCCGTTGTGCAAACTTTTCGGCGTCAAAATATTCTTGAGCGCGATTCTCCATAGCACGATGCAGCCTACGGTCGACCGAGTCGGTCGAAAGCCGGATCACTTGTCCAAGGGTTTCAATGTGTTCGATGGTTGTGGCCGCGAACGTGGAAGTAGTACTACTCGATGGCACACTCACACGCATATTGTCAACCGCCGACTTTGTTGGAAGTTTGTCGGGCTCCCAGATCCGCTTCGTAATAACGGCCAAGGCAAACGACCGGCGAATTGTGTATCGTTTGTCGTGAACCGCACATTCGAGTGCAGCATCAAACGCTGTATTGGCCGCATCAATTTGGCCCCACAGCTCGGCGGGTGCAGTTGTATCTTCGCAAGTAAATCGCCTCCACGTGCTGGGGTTGCTGGAAATCAACTGTCGGCAAGCCGGGCATGATGTTCCCGGCCCGTACGAACGCGAGCAGGGTTCGCATACACACACGGCACAGGGACAATTCAAAAATCCAATGGTTCCTTTGAGTTCATTCGCCGTCGCAAGACAAACAACGCACTTGGACTCTTCTGGATCGGCATCGCCCCGGACCAATTTCTCCGCATCCTGGACAGCTGCACTCGCGCAATGTAGTTGTGCCCTGAGCTCTGCAAGTTTAGCGTCGGCGGTATGAACGTTGCTGATTTTCTGCCGCTTCGTCAACGGCGCACCTCCACCTTGATCGCGAAGGCTTTGAGCCAACCCTGCATCGGTCCCGGAAGCTTCCGGAAACGCCAGCTCGAGCACATCGCGGTGTCCTGGATCCGCGGCCGCGGCACGATTTGCTGCACTCGCGCTGTTAAAACGGCGGCCTTCTGCATTGCCCTGCCGGGCGGCTCCACCACTCCCGGCGGATACGAAACTGTTCGGCGGATCATCGTTGTCGGAATCAAACATGGAACTTTCGTCCGAGACACTTAACACATCCTCTACTTGCCCCAAGCTGCGATCCCCGTCTCCTGGCATGGTCGTCCTATTGAAGAATGACCCGCTACGCACACTTGCGAACAAATAACCAGACACGCGTAACACCGTCAGCGCCACATAACCGATTGCTGACGTATTCAGGAGATATAGCACACTAAGAATCCCGCGGGCGGGACCAAACACGCTCTGCCGCGCGCACATCTGCGGCCCAATCTACCGCAAGACCCAGCCGAGCGCACTCTCTAATCCGCCTCGACATTTTGCTTATTGCTCTGCACGAAATGCCGATCATTTTGAACGCATCCGACGAGAGCTTGTGTTCGACAGCAATTTGAAGCTTTGGGATGTACTCTCTGCCATCAGTACAGTCCATCCCCCGCGCCATGGTATCCATCACCGTCGCAGTCAATACCAACGCGTGCATTCGACACGACGCGTACGTTTCCCGGGGCTCGGTCACTGCTGCCCCAAACTTGGCAATCAGCGAAACCAGCAAATTGATACACATTGTGTCATGAATTCCCACCGACACGTGTGCCACCGGCCGGGTTAGCCGCATTACATCTATCAACGACACCGCTTTGCGTCCAATGCGCACACGACGTGCAAGCTTTTCTCTTGTATGCACGTATATTTGTTTTCGCTTAGCCGAGGCCGCAGAGTAAAGCAAATTAAAGGCATAAAAGTACTTATCCTCGGTCTGCGCGCCACGGACACGCTTTGCGATCGAATTGCGGCGTTTTCGCTTGAGACTACACTCTGAGCTGCGACTTGATTCGGTCAGCCCAACCGATGTAAAATCATACTGCACCAACATGGGGCCCCACAGCTCGACGCCCGATTCGCGGCAATAAGTGCCGGCCCCTTCAACCACAACGGGGCACTCATTTACCGCGTGAAGTGGGCACTGCCCCTGGGGCATGCTGGAGGCGATGTTGTGACGTCTTCCACTTGCTGTACGCCTCTATAGTGCCGACCAATGCGCGTCGCGTATCTTCGATCACATTGCCCGTATCACGTTCCACCGCAGTGTTGTTGAGCTTGTAGATCATTGTGTGGAACATTTGGTCGACTGCATTATCAAACGCCTGAAACTCGGGCGAAAACATAATGTGTCGCATCACAGATGTTCGCGTCCATTCAGGCGCGATGACGTCCGTGCCATTTGGAGCGCGCCACACAACTTGTGTTCGCGCGGCGTTATCATACGCCTCGACCAGTGCCGTCACAATCGTTGCAGTCTCCTTTTTTTCTTCGGCCAGTGCCTGGCCCAGCTGCTTAAGATCGCCGACAATATTTGACCCGTCGTCGGCTGGCCCGTCGCTATACTCACAAAAAAAACAAAAATCGGTTGACTGACTGCACTGCGGAGCCGACGTAGATTCGGTGGGCAGCAACGAATACAGCGCCTGTGTTAATTGTGGCGCGCTCATTGTCACCAATGTCGATGTCGCCTGTGACCCGGCGAGACGCATATACAAACACCCCACCGTCTATCGATCCACACCAGCGCCAGCGCGCGATGGACGCGTGCCTCGGCGCGTTTATACTGCAAACCGGCGCGAATGGGCCCGTTCGGCGTATAGCCTGGTGCACGCACCTTGTCCCGGGGGCAATCGTGGTCATCCAGCAGACAATTATCGCTACCATCACCGGGACAACCTGCCATTTAATGTCACCCACGCCAGCCATCGCCCAAATCGACACGCGCCCCAACTTTCTCATCCCAAACCACATCTACGCCATACCAATTACCACCCCGCGGCCACAGCTAACAATCACCATACCCGCGCTGGGGTGCGACGCGCCGTGGTGGCCCGAACAATTACTCGCCACGCTTATCTGTGACACCAGCGCCACCAATGTGCACCACCGCCGCGGCGGGCCACATGGGTGGTGCGAAATAGCAGCAAGCTATTACGAGCACTGGCTGTGCATGGGATGCGGCACTACATTTGAAAATTTACACGACCTAAAAACACATCAAAATGTGACACCGTCACTGCTGCCCGACGACAATTGGTCGCGACTAATCCAAGAAAATATCCCACGCCCTCAGCCCAGTTTTCCGTGCCACAATCACGGAACAGTCGCGAGCGACGGCGGGCTCAACGATTATCTTCACCAGCAGCTTCGCATAGCGCGTCTCGCCGCCATACAACAAGGCACACACGCCCAACAAAATCCTCCCGCACAGGACGGTACTTGCCGTCGACGGTAACAATAATATCGCCAGCTCGCAGCCCCGCAATGGCGGCGGGTGTGCCGGCAATGATTCGCCGAATCGAAGCAAACAACGTGCCCGGATTTTGCAGCAACGCGCCGACCGGGCACTGCATATTAACCGTTACAAGCATCACGTTTAGTCAGATTGCGCTGTGATTTTGTTTTGCTTCGCGCTTTTGCGGTTTTCGCGGTCGGCCGCCTGCACGGCATCCCCGGTTGGTGCCCGGTCTTTTATACCACCCCCAGTACTTTCGAGCAGTGCTTGCTGAAACATAGCCACCCGGCTGGTGTCAATCGACTCGGCCGGCAGATCATAAATCCCACACAGCGAATCCACCATTGCGGCAGTTGTCAGCATCGGCGCAAGCGCGTCGAGTACAGTCGGCGACAGGTGTGCGTACACTCTAGGATGTCGCGCCGCCGAAACAGTTGCCAACACCTCATTTACAGTTTGTCGCATCCGTCGCACCGTTGCCTGGAAAAGCATCATTGCAGTTTCAAACTGCCTGTTGTTAGCGGCGTTGCGCTCGGTGTTGACCGACTCGCCAATAGCCTGCGCGGGCACGCCCATCGACGCCAAAACCGAATGGCGCGCGCGGTTGTACTGAAAAATCGCGTCGGTGCAGGACATGAGTGCCTTGGTGTCGGTCGGAACTTTGCCGTCGGTTAATACATACTCCCGGTGCCGCAACTCAAGATCGATTCCTGCCTCCGGGACATCGTGCTCGTCCTTTTCGTGGCGAGCACGTTCCTCTGCTGTTTTTTCAGACAGCCGCTGCAGCGTATCGGAGCGGTTGGAAATGAGCGCTTCAAAATCGCTGGACCGCGCAGGCGGGCCGGTCGCTCCAGCTAGCCGGGACGACGTCTCCATGTTAATATCACGAAACCATGTGCGCTGGTTGCCAGCCGTGTTACCGAGGTCCCGGGACACGCTGGTAAACGCCGCGGGGGCGGCATTGAACCGATCCCGCTGTAAATACTGCCGCTCCAGCGCCTGCTGTCGCAATGCGTCCAAATACGACCGGGAACACGCCGACCGAATATCACTTGCCGCAATGGTGTTGTGCGGCGTCAGTGTCACCCCAAACGTATTTTTATCCCGGCCGGGATGGTTTGCGGGCTCATCATAGATCGCGACGTGCCACTCGCGGCTGCCCTTTGCCGCCACCGTCTCGCGGCTATGCACCGGGTGCCATTTTCCAGAAACCCAGCGTAATAGAAAGGCACCAGGTTCTGCAACTTCAATCACCCCCCGCTTGACACGCCACACAACAAAGCCCATGATCATAGCCACCTCCACAATCTTGCTAAATGAACGGTGAAAAAATTGCATCTCGATTGCGTCGAGTTCAGCCGATGTGTTCGACCATCGCATCGGGCCATGCATGATAGTAGTAGACAATGTATGAATCGCAGTTGATTGACTGTTTGAAGTCCGCGCCATCCGGATTAGACCCGCAAACGAAACGTGTTCGTGCGTCGGCGTAATTCGGCGGGGGCCAATGGTCTGGTGCCGCGGATCCGGAAATTGTCCACGCCATTCCAAAATGTGATCCGCGCCGTCGCCCATTTCACCGCACGCGGTTGTGTATCGTAACTGTATAACCGACCTGACCGCATATACATCACAGCACGCCCATTGCCCCAATGGACACACACCCAATTCTTGATTGGATTGCCGAAGCCGCTGCGGGTGCCGCTGCTGCGCCGTTTCAAATCTATTGCATTCATGGAACCATTGTGCAGAGAAATCCACTCCAAGTTTTGAACCACCGACTCAGCCATATCACGCGCAATGTACTCGTGGATATTGTACTACACAAACGCCACTCTGCAGTCAATCAAGACCAATCAAACTATGACCGCATTGCGCAAAAACGGTGGCGCACTTCAATGAAGTCTGGCCTTGCCAACTTTTTGACCAGGAATTATTCCGGTGATGAAGCAGCGGGGGACCCTGCCATACTAGACGTAAGACAGCAAACAAGACTGGTGCGGCAACTAACCGACAACACTATGTTTCAGCAACTATCCGGGATCGACGTCCCCCCGGCCGACGAAGACGCCTACGGTGCTGCTGATTCAGGCCCGTTCGGCCCGTTTCGCATCGACTTGGTTGGCCAGCTCCAGCACGACGGCGACGACCTGGATGTGCCAGCCGAGCACCACCCTGAATCATACATTCAGTCCACGCTAACCGTAGCACGAGACGCAAAGCTACTAATTCACATGGCGTGGCAGGCAATCCGCACACAGCGCCAAATATCACCAAAACTCTACATAGTCCAGTGGGTAGACTGCAGCACAAACGCCAATTTAGGTCAGTTGTTAGACACTTACAACGAAGCTGCGACAGACGATGACAGAACCCAGGCTCGAGTGAACCTATACGCAGCAGCAGCACTTATCGACGCTATTCGCCTCACAATATGCAGAGGGGCGTCAAACAACTCAAGCAACCACTTTGGATTCACAATAAACGTTCCCCGGGCTAATGCAGCAGTCGAGCGAGTCGCGGATACAATCGCATTTAACTACGGTCGCATGGGAAACACCAATGTTGGGGAGTATGGCCCAACCCTGCAAGGGGGAGACAACACCGCCCACATCAGACGTCAACGCGCCATGCAATATCGCGTACACAGTCGTTTCCATTCCAATGGCACGGCCAGAAGAGGAGCCCAAATATTTCAACGAGGCGCTCCAAATCCCATACACGCGTATATTGACGGAAGATACGCCGTAAGTGTACCGTCGCAATACTCCGACTTGGAATGCGTTATTGTCGCAGCAGCTGGTAGCAACCCCCCGATGCTCCTAACCCGTGTCTGGGATGCGCACCACAACCGTCACTGGGAAGTGCGTGTCAATGGTCGGCCACTCCAACAACACCCGGTTGTAAGCCCAGGGTCGATTGTAAGCGAGCTGATGGAGCAGCCATTGTGGCCGGATAGCATTGTCGATCCAACACTGCACATATCGATGAAACGATTTACGCCGTTCCACCAAACAAACGTGAAAGAACCCGAGAAGGAAGCAATCACTAATATCGCGAACCGCGCACTTGATGAAACCGACCCCGATTATTTTGTTCTTCACAAAGATGTGGAGCAGCAACTAAACCCAATCGGAGAAACGTACCCCGTGTTAGAATTTGGCGCAAACCCCACGCAATGGTGCTGCGGGCGCCATGGCCTGGACGCCGCAACTGCATTTTCGCTCGCGGGCAGCATGCTGTGCCAAATGAACCCTAATTAACAAGCAAGCGCGCCCACTGTCTAGGCGTATAATAAAAGCATACACTGTACAGTTTAAAACAAACACCAGCGCCGCCGCTGCTCCGTCCAGCACGTGTGCGTTTCGGGGGTTTTATTTACACATTAAAGCAATGGAATCGACGGACCGGCAACTGTTCCCGCTGCCGTAAGCGTAAACACAATTGCAAGTGGATATTGCACGTGCTGGTGTTTGGGCCGCGGCGCAAGAAACCGATGCTCAAGCCCGGCCCCGAAAATAGTTGTGAGAGCAGTCACATCCGTAATATCCGGAGGGTACCCCACCATGTCCGGGCTCGTGACCTCGACCGCCTCTTCGCCGGTAAAGTCTTGCACCAGCACCCTGCACGCAAGCGTGTTGACAATCCGCAAATTCAACTCCAGCATGTGTGTTATGTTGGTTGCTTGCGCCAGCGTCTCGTTGATCAAAATATCACTGCAACTAACCGTGACCGTCCCATCCACACGCATTAGCGCCACATCCGCAACCGGCGGTGTGACATCGCCGACGCGATTAAATTTAGTCTTGTCGTGCCACACGTGAATCTGCGCAGTATCCATCCGCGCAATGGCGTCGCCCGCCTTGGGGAATTCCATGTTGTAGCCAATAACAGCCACAACCGCGCTCCCCGTGGCGTCGCGGACTGTCACGTTGACATACGGTGAGCCAAGATTGCCGTCGCCAAACAGCACCGGAATTGCTTGGTGTCCAGTTACGCCACAGGCAGAGTTGTCCACGTACAACAACGGCAATCGCGCGTTGGCCCCAGTAATCACAATCGCGTTGCAGTTTGAACGCGAGGGCGGAGAGAATTCTACATGAAAGTCGCGGTTGCCGCTAACCAAGGCGGAGTTGGCGTGACGCATGTGCGTCTGGCGCGGCACCACCGGCCGCAAATCATGTGTTGACCCACAAACGTACTGGTTCCATACCTTTGTCAGGCTCCCCTCGGTCGTCCGCCCCGACGGGAGATACGTGTGCCCGGCGCATCCACTCCTGGCGGCGTTCGCTTTGATTGAGCCTATTAACGAAAATCCAAGCAGCTGAGAATGCACCGAGGTAAGATTATCCTGAATGCTCTCAACAACCGCAGCAGTGGGCGCGGCACTCTCATTGTAAAGAATATACCACTGACGCAGCGACCCGTACGCGTAAAATTGCTGCCGGGGGACCTGCACCACGCCCTCAATGTCCTCGTTGTCATTGGTGCCGGTTGCAAATGTCGACGCGAGCAGCCGCTTCACATCGCGACGGTTCCCGCCGCCAATCCGGATCGTATGCACCAACGTCTGGACCCCAATGGCGGCGCCCCATGAGAATGGCGCCACAATTATTGTTATCGCCGCGCCCGGCCATTGCAGGTGGCTTTGATCCCACATAATCGTTGGAGAATAAAAGCTGGCCTCGCCCGGAATGTACACGCACACCACGTCCCCATTTCCCAACTGTATGCACGCATCCTGCAAGTCCCGCGCAATTGCAATCCCAACACCAATCGTGTACCCTTGCGCGTCGGGGTGCGTTTCGCAAAACCTCTTTCGATCATCAACCGTAAACTGGTCATGGTTACAAAACACATACTTCCCGGTATCCCGAGGAAACTTCTCACAATATCCGTACAGTGTTTCATCCCCGTCGTCTGTCAGGCCGCCGTTGGCCCCCCCCGGTGTGAAATAATCATCTGGCGACGACAGAAAGTGTCGATGCACGCGACCGTACGGCCACCGCACGCACGATCCCGGCATCTTAGTCTTGTACACCAGCTGCCGTGGCGACGACGGAGTTAGCGGTGTATCCCCGGGGGCCGCGGTGGGGGCCGCGGTGGGGGCCGCCGTCTCAGCAGACGGCGGCGACGGCGGCGGCGGCGGGCTAAAGTCGTCGCCCGTCTTGCCTTGGTTGTTAATCATATCGCGCAAACGTCCCTCCGCGGGGGCGCCCGGATTTAAGTACGTACTATTAAACTCGACACGAGTCGCGCCGTTTGCCAACCAGTCGCGCTCAATCACCGAAAACCCCTGGCCGTAATCAGGAGCAGACGGAATATAAAGCCCTATGTGCTCCTCAGCCCGGAGCGTATCGAGCCCTCTAACGGGTTTGTTCCACGACCACCCACACTTGATGTAATACGTGTCAACCGCAATATTGTGCCGGGACGAGGCCATATCCCAGTTTGATCCCGGAAACATCCGATTCATCGAATCAGACGCCAGCTGAATGCACTTGTACACCGGAACAGCGCCCTGGCAGTCGCACGCGTACGCAGAATCTTGGTTGACCGTGTTGGTGTAGTACGGCTTGTTATCATAATCAGCAGGGACGACCGGTGCGTCGCTAATGATAACATTTTTTCGCAGGGGCGCCAGCCCAAACCCCGCCAACCGAGTGGATATGACACGATCAGCCAAAAGCCGATGGACCTGACCCTCTGCATTAACACCAACAAGCGGCCCCGGCTGCGCCTTCAAGCACCCATCATCTGGGCACCCGTTCTGTGGCTCCTCATCCAACCCCATCGCGAGCGATTCCCACTTGACTTCTGTTACCACGTACTGTGTCTCGCCCTTGGACTTGGTGCCCTCCGCCTTCAGCCAGTGATCCCACACGGGCGTGTATTTGCTTATCGAAGCTGGCGGACTCTCAGTCGGCATTATTTGAGGCACTTCAGTTCCACACGCGCCCCCGGGATAGTGCAAAGGAGTTCCGTACATGCCCCCAATGTTTGGTAGGTTGGGAAACGACAGCTGGAACGTGTTTCCATACACAAGTGGCCCAATCATAAACTTTTTGTCGCCGCAACACTTTGCAAACACCACCGATTCATCCATATCATCGCTGGGCTCTTCGTAATCGTAAAGCACAGGGTCCCAATACCATTCATTGGGGCCGTAATAATTACCCGAGTGAAGGATTTTGTTGTTGTCGACCCCGTATCCAATATACTCACTAAACGTCGTGTGACCGGGAAATCCAACGTCGTACCACTGATCGGATGTATTCTTGGGGCTATTGGTGCAATACCGAAACAAATCCACCGGCTGATAGTGGGAAAAAGCGCGGTTTCGACCGTGCAGACCAGGTGGTAAAACGTCGTTATTGCTTCGAACAAACTGGTAGTAACCGTCATTATTGCCGCCCTGCGCATCAAACGCCGGCGCGTCAAACTTTGCAAACATGGCGTACCCTGCCGCATACACATAATCCGCCGCTATCAGAACCGGAGCGGCGACAGTCAGATCTGCGGCACCATAAGCAATTGCTTTGGCACCCGGCGCATCCAAGTTTTTTATTGCCTTGTTGCTTGCAGCAGTCGCGGCCGTCTTTGTCCACTGTGCATCAAGCCCAAACCCACATACCCAATAACCATTAACGTTGCCTTTGGTTCTTACTTCGTGTCGGCTAGTGCCCGAATTCCGCAGCGGAATTTTACACGCAGCATTGCCTCCAATTCCAGCTTCTCGTACGTTAAAAACGGCACCCGCCTGATCGTCATATGTAATTTGTTCTGCTTCCGTGGGATTCCTTATATTTAATAATGTTGCGCCCACCCGTTCCCCGGCGTCTTTCCTGCACGGATTTTGCAGCTTGAACGATTTGCCATCAGAAGGTACCTTGCACGTCCCCTTGTATTTTGAGTTGTCGTCGGTATTTGGGTACGGTGCCTGCCCATTATTGTTGGAAGTGTAATGCTTAAGGTTGTTTGTGGTTGTTTTTGCTTCAACCGCGACATTTGCGCACCCAAGCGGCTTGGGCTGCATCCCGTCCCAGGTGGCATCAATGGTCACGATACAGTGGTCCCCAATATTACGCGCCCCGGTGTTTTTCCCCGCTTTGCTCGTTTTACATTCCATCTTCACCGCCACCGGTCCAGTTCGTTGTATACACGGGTCGCTGGGGTCCACGCCACGCGTTTCAGTAATGAGATCAACACCTTCTGGATGAGAAACCAGCCACTCGACAATTTTTCGGTTATTGTCTGTATCGCTTGTCCGAAAATATCGGTCTGGATTATAAAATGACCCGACAGTGTCGACAGTGGCATTTTTGACAAACGTAAACACCGACAAGTAATCGGCGTCGGACCCAAGCGCCAAAACCACCGACCGCGTAAGTTCCAATTCGCCAACGGTGTCGGGGTTATTGCGCTGCATCGTTGCTCGGTCCTTGCCACGCCGCAAATGAAATTCTTTGTATTTATTTATCCCCTGGTCCCCATCTTTGGGGTCATTGCGAAGGTTGTTGTCGAAAACATTGGAGTCAACATACTCGCCCTCACTGTTTGAGTAAGATGTAAGACAAGTGGCATACCGTTCACTGAGTACGGCCAACCCGGGGTGATCCGCGGAACCTACAACCGGGCAATAGTAAGCCTTCAAATCATCGACCGACATGATGCAATTGGTCCATGATGGCGGAGCAGCGCTCAAACTAAGACAATCGTCTGGGGCAAACCACGGGCAACACGGAGCATAAGACGTATTCTCAACCGTCCACCAACTCGGCACATACGCATTGTTAACACAATTCGTGGCCGCGGGCGGATTATTATTGTTGTAATCTTTCCCGGATGCGTAACAGTATTTTAACGGTGTGCTCAAGCTCGTCCCGTCCAAATGTGTCGCAACCGCGGTTGTGGAAACAGCAGCAATGTAATGCGCCGGGACACACGTGCAGCAATGAGCCGGGATCGATGTCTTGGCAACCCACGCTGTCCAGTCGCCAGTAGCGTTGCAATAGCCGTACACAGCACAAACCGCGTGCTTGTATTCAACCCATGATCTTGTCTGGATCTCGTAAAAGCCATACTTGGCAAACGAAACCGTATCATTGCCACACATCCCAGATGCGGCATCATCGACAACTACCTGGCCGCTAAACCACAGCGGAAGGTTTCCAGACTTGGTATGGTCGCGCCCGCGTATCAAAATCTCAGGCCGATGGTAAATGCTAAGCGAGTGGTTGTCAGGTGGAATCGCATCATCGGCGTCCGAACGTACCATGTGACAGCCATCTGCAATATAACACGCCCACCAAAACTGGTTGCCGGGGGGGGGGGGGTTGGCGATAGCAGTCGTTGCTGCTGCAGCATCATCCTGTTCACTCACCCACGGGCCCGCAGCAGCATCTTGCGCAACGTGAAACATCTCGCCCAGCGTAGTCACATGAGTTGGGTCGGGATCCATGCCACACTGCGCGCTGCAGGACGCTTTAGCGCCGTTCCATTTTCTGCAATCCAAAGCATTCTTTTCGACCACGCCTCCGACACCAAAGTCGGTCGAATATTCCTTAAACGTATCAACCACAATTGCATACGTGGAAGATTCGTAAACAATAGTGATACAGTAAATTCCCGTAATTCCTGTGGCACAAGCATGGACACCATCTGTTGGACTTGTGGCGGGAGGAGAACTAAAAATGTCATCCAGCCACCGCACAACTCGAAAATCCGGTGTACACGCTAAGTACCGCCACGCCAAAATAAGCTTTTCAAGAATTATCGACTGGGCCACCGGGATGGCAACCGTCCTGCCGTATACAAAATCATCATTGGAACCAACATAAATCCGCGTGAATTGTGTTATATCGTTGAGATTTAAGTTGTTAAATCTTACGTCCAATGCTGTGGTCATCTCGTTTTGGTTGTACGCCGGAATTCCATAAAATGGGTTCCCTGCCTGCAATTTACACGGGCCATCAGTATCGGCGTAATGCATAGCCACGTGCGGGTCCCATGCCATCCCAATGTACGCCCCAAAGTTGTACACCGTTGCTGCAATATTTTTGTGACGAGTATATGTCATCACATCACACGCATCGTGACATTCGCTGTACCCATATTGAAACGTCGCCGCCGGCGGCGGCGGCGGCGATATCGGACCACACCCTGAAGTAGTATCGTGTAAAAACCGATTCTTCCATCCCGCGCTTTCAAACACAATGTGTCGACTTGGCTCGTCCGGACCGTTGCATGCAAAAATTTGCAATACCGGAGCGTATTCAGACAAACTCGCACCATTAGCATGTAAAAGAAGTTGTGTAGTGTACGCATCTTTGCATTCTGGGTATTCCTCCATCGCCTCGAGATTTAAGATTCGGTTCGGCCGTGTCTCCATGTAATGTTTGCGCGCATCTGGCGCATCTGCTGGGGCCGGCCCGCCAATCCAACGACTGTCCAGACTCCAGACCATCATGACCGACTCGTCATTGGCATATTCACCAAACGCATCGGCGCACTTTTTTTTGACACCAGAAGGGCTATACGCGCTGAGTTTTTTGTACAGTGCCCCGGTATCGGCGTTGAGCTGTTCTTCATTGTCGTATTTAACGCCCTTACTGAGCGCACACTGACCCACCGCCAAGTCGGTAATGTCCTTCCACTCGTCAGGGCCCGGGTTGGCCGTCGAGTCGATCATCGAGTACGCCTCTGTTTTATCCGGCGATTTGCCAGGGTAGTATTTCGAGTCGCCCGTGGCAACATGCGTTGCCGAATCGCTCCCGCGCAGGCGATGTGTTATGCCACGGCCAAACACCGGGCCGCAGACTGTCTGACCAAACATGGAGAACTTCGCAGACGGGAGTTTTTGGGAAATCGCGTAGTTTTGGTAGTCGACCTCCAGAAACGCACACGGGCCCGGAATGCACAGCTTATCGCCGCAGCTCGCGCCCGTCGATTCGGGCACTCCCCTAATCGGCGCAACCTCGTTATCTGAATTTCTTTCGTCAATGCCGCGTGTGTCGCGACAAGCCGTAATCTCGAGCTTGCACTCGCCGTCAACATACTTCGGATTCCACATTGGAATATTATTCATTACATTATCGACATCCGGATGGTGCGCAAAGTATTGCGCCAGTGTCATTGGTACACCCACATCGGGCCGCTGGGCACAATCAACGTCGGATATATTTGCAACAATTTCCAGTCCACCTTGATTTGGTGCGCCCGGGACTTCAATGTTCTCGCATAAAATCGCGCCATTCATGCCATTGACGGAACCAGTGTGTATTATTCCCATTGATAGTACTTGGCGCGGGCAAGCAAGGGCACCCACGCCAAGTAGGAAAGCACAGTAACGCCCACTGTGGTACCAATGTCCGGCGGGAGCCCGATCTCGCACTGCCCAAATTGGGCCGCTGGGAGACGATCGGGCTGTCCCACGGCGCCGCAGTGGCTGACTGATCCGTACGTCTCGCCGCATAACGAATTTTTCAATTTTTGTGCTGCGTCCGAGTTGCAGTTGGCGTGTTCGTGCAAATGTTTGCACCCCTTGACACCGCACCCGCACTTATCCTCGCACCCCGAGACCACTGCCACCGCGAACACTGCAACCCAAATCAGACGAACCATTTGGCGCAACGCATACACCCACGCGTCGTTGGCAATCACACCACCCGTTGGCAACCAATCAACAAGCACACACACCGCCACCTCTAGCAAAGTGCCACCCAATGACGAATATACAATTCACAGTGCATTAACCACCACTGGCCAATCATGTGCTCATGACACACCATAATATATATTGCCGTGCCCAATATGCAAAATAATAAGTTGTGCTCGAATAACGTCAATCTGCGGGGGCTGCTAGCAGCACATATCGGTAAACGCTGCCTTTACGGTGCGGAATTCTGTACTGTGAACGGCGTTGCCGCCCCCGATCCCCAAAAATCCGTAAAATCCGTGGGTTTCCAGCTTTGTCATCAAGTCGTCGTTTAATTCCAGCCCCATCACGGGGGCGCGCGCACAAATGTAGCCTGCCGCCGCTCGTGCCGGTGCAGAAACCGTGAGGGGAAAAGATGTTTCGAGGTACTCAAGCGCTATTTTCCAACTAATTGGCGGGTCATCTTGCTCCCTAAATTGTTTGGCGGCACCAATCATCTCTTGTATGTCAGCTGACGTAATTTTGACCCGAACTGGCGCGCTGGTGTCCCAGACGTCGTATAATTTTATAAACACGCCACCCGGGGGATTAATGTGATCGGTAATACTTTGGGTCGCGGCCGCTATCCAATCGCTGAGCACGCCAGTCACCGTTCGGCCGGGAAAATGGGCTTTGAGAACTTGTTTGCAATCTTTTCTGGCTCCTGTGAGAAAAAACTCATCAATTTCCAGTTTTACACAGTTTTTGACAATTTCCGAGTCCGAGTCCGAGTCCGAGTCCGAGTCCGGCTTGGACTGGCCAAATGGCGTTTTGTATACAAGCAATGACAAGAGAGTGTTGACGTTGGTTTCTGACAAGTGCAACTGGACTGTCCAGACGTGGTGCGGCGGCTCTTCCAAATCGCCCACATATTCCTGAACGGTATTCAGCGTCGGCAGAGCACCCACGTCATCTTTACTTTTAACCCCTTTGACAGCGCATGCCCATTGTGCAAACGCTGCGTCGAGTTGTTCAGTATGCCACGGGCGTTCACGCAAAGCCACGCGGGGGGCTTTTGCGCCCCCGAAAGGTTTGTCCGAGCCGGCGTCCGAGGCGCCGGCGGGGTCCAAGGATCGGCCGCGTTTTTGGGATTGCATGATGCGGCTGCACACGGTGCTTACCACCGACGTATATACACAATTACAACAAAATCGGGTAAAATGGCAGCCAAAATAAGACAATGAGGGCTATGGGGGAAAATGAACGCGTGTGGATGGCCGTGCAACTCCGTTCATTGCCACCGCCAGGCGCAGCCAGCGGCTTGCCTCGGCGTGCGCCCGTTGTAACGTATCACACATCCTGCGGCCCGTTCTGCACCACGCCATCGACATTGCCGCTCGCACCGTCGATCACATCACCACCAGCAGATCGAGGGTCCAGCCGGGTGAGACTTTGAACGGTGTGCCGCCCCCCCCCCCTAGCGGAAACAACATCCTCATCCTCCTCCGCATCATCTTCGAGTATCCGCTGCTCTAGCGCCGGCGCCTCTTCATAGCTATACGTCTCTAATATCCAGCTGCATTGAAACACTTTAATGAGCGCAATGATCGCACTTGTATAAAAAATAACAAGCACGATGCACCCAATAATCACCCCGGCACTGTCCCCGGAGCAACTGCCAGCCATTGTGTTATGCAAAGTTTCTAAAGACTGCCACCTTGGCTTCATTTTCCTGCCGGACGTGCTTCATGTCCTTCGGCGTAATTGTAATGCCGCCGCGCATTACGGAAACCGCCTGTGTGGCCTTGAACACCTCTTGCAAATATGCTTCGCACTCGGTCCAAAGGGCATCTCGCGCCTTGGGCGAAACCTGCGTCACAGAACACCCCAGGTCGAGGGACTGCGCCTGGACAATTTCGCTAATAAGCCGGAAAATCGACGCCTTGGGAATCAGCCGGCGGGTTGAACCCTGGAGCTTTCGAATTTGCCGAAGTGCTACAGTGCCCGATTTCCACCGAATAGGCTTGCGCAACTTTACAATATCAGTTCCCGCGGGCCCAGCCTCGGTGGAGCCCTTCTTCTTAAATCCAATCTCCGCGCGCTTCGCCTTCCCTTGCATCGCAGCCTTGGTGCGCGCCATGATGTCGTAGAATGTGCACGCTCCACAGCAGCGTGCAATATGAGTGCAAACACCCACCAGTGCCCTGTCAAGTGACTATGGGTGGGCAACAACAACATCGCGGTGGTGCCCACAGCTTGGTAGTTACAATCCCACAGCATCCCGCAGCATCCCGCGGCACCCACCAATTAATCACAACCCCAACAAAAATAGCCCACCCGGGATGCGTTGGCCGCCAAAGCAACAGTTAAAGTTCAAACTAAAGCAATTCTGTCAAATTTGCGCCCACATCCCGAAGCCGTGTCGTCGTAATAATTTGGGACGCCGCCGCTGACCCCAAAAGGGGCGAGGTTACATCGATTTAATTGACCCAAGTGCACCTCATTTTTTTGAAACACCTGCCCCCCCCCAAGGGGGTGCGCCGCGTCTTCATTATTTCTCGCACGGCAAACGTGTCGGCGTTTCTCCAAGAAGCACACGCAACAAAATGTCGCGATCGACCGACCCAAATAATTTTCAATTTTGCCATCAAAATTTTGGACGCATCGTACGCACAAATAAAAGAGTCACACCATGGCAATAAGCATTCGGACAGTCTATTTTTCCGTGGCACTAAATGCTATCGGGTGCCCAAGGAAGCACATTGTTTGCAGGATGCATACCCCGATTGTTTTGCGCGCCCACATCTGCAATACCGACGATCCGTGCCAGCGGTGTCCATTCGATGGCGCTTTGCGCGATTGTTACACTCGTAGCAACTTCCCCCAAACTTGGTCTGGGCACGCACGGTGATTTCGTTGCACGTACGGCATGCGACGCCGCACCGACCACACACCCACGCAGGACAGTGCCGCTGGGAAGGGTGCGGTGCATACGCAGACACATCGTGCTTTGAAAATGACTGTTGGCAATCAGAGCAGGTGCGACGAGCATCACAGGCGCACTTTTGCCCATGTCGGAGCACTCCACCGCAGTACTTGCACCGCGTCAAGCAACCAGTGTGGTAGTACAGCCCGTTGTGCACCTTATACTCGCGCATTCGTTTCTCGTAGCCCCAGGTGGCAGCCTCCCCGGTATATTTCCACACAAACCCAACGACCAGCCCATGGCACACGTTGCACTTGCCCCGGATCCGATCGGCCTCTTCCGCCGCATACAATGCCGCCACCCTTTTCGCAACCGTCTTGAACCGCGCCAAAAAAAGCCAGCGCTGCCCAATCCGGCGAACCCGGGCTGTGATGGCTCGTACGGCGAGGCACCGCCACCGCCGGATCAGACGCCGCGCAATAAAGGCGCGATCTTCCTCCAGCGCATCCCGGCGGCGACACACGTTCAAAATTATGCACAGCTTACACGTCACCGACCGGGCGCTTCTCAATTTCAGCGGGTTGGCCACCGCATCAACGTCAACTGCCGCCACTTCAAACGCGTTACAGTACGAAGCCGCTGCCAGCGTCGCCATCTTAGTGCCACTGGCACGGATCGACCGGCAGACTGTAATCGCAGCCACAAGGCGGCCAGGGCGGTCGCAGACTGCCACATCGATGACGTATTGTCCGCACGGCACATTTGTCTTCACCAACACGCCCGGCATTCCGCGATATATTGTAATGGCCTCTTTGCAATCGCAGCAGTCTGTCACAATCTCAAACAGCGGCGACTTCGCGTTGGCCGCAATCCACGCAATGGTGGCAGCTTTATCATTCCCAACAGAGGGTGTAAACACCACCGCCGACGAGTGCTCCATGCGGGGCGGCGCACTGCAACACAAATCAAAGCACACATTGATTAAGTCGCAGCACTGGCCCGCCGGGGGTGTGGGCCGGCCAATGTTGCACTACACTGTTCACGGACATGGCCCATCTCCAAACAATTGGTGCCAACGGCGATAAACACGTTTCCACCCGCAAAGTGCCGCCGCAATGACAGCAATACAAATATCAACAGCAACCACTACTACGACAACCAGCACAAACTCCGCAACGGTGGCGGCAATTGACACGGGCCTTGTGGTGCTCGCGGCGCTGATTCTCGTGTGCGCGCTGATGGCGCTTTGCAATGTGTGCGAGCACCGCAGAGATGCCAATCGCGCCGCGCCACGTATGCAGGCGTAACAGATATATAATACGCCAACCACAACGCCCACAATCGCCCCCGTGCTCAATCATGTAATGTTTTATATTATTCTGCAAATAAATCCATAAAGGCCGGATGAGGTTCATCATCAGAATCGGCAGCGGCAGCAGCTTTGATTTTTTTGGTTTCTTCGGCTTGCGCCCGTAAGTCTGCATATTCCACAGCTACGGCGCGTGATTTAATTGCAAACTCGGTTTGCTTCTTCAGCAGCGCCGCTGCTTCTTTTGTTGCTTTGTCCGCGTTAATTATTGCGTTGATTGCTTGGATCGAGAGGTGGTCTCTTACGTCAATAGCCCCGCCCGGATCGCCGTCAAACAGAATCAAAACGCCCTCGTCCTCGAGAAGCGAGGACTTTTGTGGTGTTTCAAACGAGAACTTGTCGGCCAGAACAGTGTAATTGACTTCCGCAGCAAGCGTAGCAAGGAACTCTACATATTGGAGTGCAAAAGGGCCTATTATGTGTACATTTGAAGGGCCGGTCCACCTTTTGATGTCGGCTGCCAACGGATAGCGGGCATTGAATACGTAGACACATTTCTTATTGTGCGTGTTCTGGTGCTTTTCTAATCGCTCCAGCGACTTTAAAAGATACCTATCGTGTGTTACAACGTACACTGTCCCAAACGACTCTGCTTGCTGCTGAAAATAATCAGTATTGTCTGCGCCCGGCTCAGGGCGGCAGTCGTACGCTGCCTGCTCGTCGGGTTTGCCAAACTTTCGGTTTTCCTGCGCAGAGCAAAACACGGCTTGATCGTAGTTCAAAAACGACGCAAATCGCCGGATAAGCACCGCGTCGGCTGCTTCTTGTGTCCCTTCGGAGACTATTTTTTCCGTCAATGTATCGGAACGGATGCGTAAAAACTCCTTAGTCCTCGAAATGAGATCGTTTGATCTTTTGTTATCCCAAGTGTCACTGTTGGCGGCCACCACAAGCGCCACAGGGGGGAGCGTTAGCCGCGCGACTCTCCGCTCTTTAAGCATTTTGCTTGACAACATTCTGCTTTGTTGCCAACTCTCTATCTGACAAACTGCGTATATACGGCAACTGTCACAATAACCCGCCACACCCAACATGACAAGTACGCTAATCTCCGCAAATGGGGCGAGCGCAGTTCTTATTATGGCCGGAAGTATTGTATTTGTGCTAATCGCCGAAACCGCCGAGTGGAGTGCCGTGGCGTGGTGCTTTATGGTCGCCAGCGTGATAATGTGCATTTACGCAATTCCAGTGTTACGCGATTCGCAAGACATATGGGCGCTCCCGCATGCCATGTTTGGCGCGGTGCTTGTCTCGCTCTGGGCAACCTGCTTTAGAGACAGCGACGCGTACGCCCCCCAATGGTCGTGGCTACTTACGCTCACGGTTGCTGTGCTGTGGGAGCTTTTCGAGTGGCACGTGCTCCAGCCGTGGAGCAACAAACTCCCGGCGGGTCATCGCTGCAAACTTGTATTTTATCCGCCAGAAAATATCTTAAGCCCGCCAGTTGATATTGGGCTGGCGGTCGGGGTGCACGCACTGCTGCAAAATAGCCCGGTGACGCGCACAATGCTGGACAACTCCGCGCCGGTGGCACTGATAGTGTTTGGATCCGCGCAAATTTGCATATTACTGCTGCTAATCATGCTCGGCTGCACAAACCGGCAAATGCGCGCAAGCACCGGCGCGGGCGCTGTCGATATGGCCCATTTATTATAAAATAAACCCAACCGTAAACACTCTATACCAATGGTGCACTCCCCAGTGTTACATTGAGCACACCGCAATGTCGGTAAAGGAGGCAAAAATGCGCGGTGGGTCATGCCAATCAAAAAGCAAAAAAGAAAAGCATCGCGCAATAAGTTCTGTGCATTCGTTCGGGATTTTCTCGTCCTTAACCACTTCGAGAGATGTCTCAACCGCACGATCATCCGCGTCCCTACCATTCAGTCGCACAACAAATGATTCGGCGATAATTAATTCATTAAAGAGCACGTCCATGCCAGTGCGGCGAATGAAAGCTCCGTCAGGGTCGTCACAAGCACGAATCTCAGGCGATTCCGGTTCCGAAGCTGTTATTATCGTCAAACCATCAAAACGAAGTCCCAGTCCCACCCCCAGTCGGGCACCCCAAAACCTTAAGTAAACACTATTCCGACCATTTGAACTAAGTACACCAATGTGAGCAAAAGGCAGTGTGTATGTCGGATTCCGCCTCAGGCTGAAATAATAGCCCACATGCATGCACCTCGCTGTTGCGCGCGTTGGTATTGATGCGCGTAAAATCGTTGGAATGATGTGTACTGCATTGGCATGTACAATTTTTTTAAGTTGGGTTTCAACTATTTCTTGGGTTGTATCGGGTTGTACTGGTGTTGGAAAATCCATGGCCAATTCCGCAAGAATGTCGGATGTGGTTATTTTTTTGCCGCCAATTAACCGGTGCACAAATGTTAATTTGGAGTGCGCCCGAGACGCGTTTACAGCCTTTGCACTGGCGCGTGCTTGTTTCGAGGCCTGTGCAAAGCTCCCAGTGTCAGCTGGATCTGTTTTGCTAACAATTGCACCCAACACTTCGTTGGGCAATTGAAATAGTTGTACATCCCTCGTGTTGTGGCGTTCAGCAGCATCAATTCTTTTTTTTTTAACTTCAGCTTCTCTATCAGTCTTTGGGGGTTTGGCACCTCCCGCCGCGTCGGCCATTTTACTTGTTTGCTAGCTTTATTTATATGCAGTATTCTGCTTATATACAGTACCGGCTATCATAACACACCGCCCGCCAGCGTCATCATTTAGTCATTTTACTCCTCCGGCGGGGCCGTGTGAAGCTCCACGGCCACAAAAGGCCCGCACTGCACCACCCAGGTGGTCTTTGCTTTAGCACAATCGCCACCAAGTAACCACGTCACTCCAATCGCGCGGTTAAACTGAGAAAAATCGGTTATGTGCTCCGCCCGCACCAGGGACGCAGTCGTATCATCGTCCGAGCACAGCGCAAGCGTAGGATATAGCCGCAGCTCTACGCCCGGTCGCTCCGCCGACTTGGTAACCGCAGCAGACGTGTCCCACTTGTGCTGCTCATTCCACGGCGGGTACTTCTCAAAAAGGCGACTATAATCAGTGCTGATTGCCACCCACGCCTCGCAATACATCCACTGCTCAAACGCCCGAACCCCCCGCGCGTCGATGCCCTTGATTGATTCGGGGTACTTGCCCGCGGGGTAGACCCGGCCAAACCCCGGCGGCGGCCAAGCCCCTGCTCGGTCAACCCCAAGCGGCGCAGTGGCTTCAATGTGCAGATTTGGCTTGGTCGGGTCAATGGAAATCAACGCCACAAAGGCATGGCCAAACGACGCAGAGTCCGGGCCCTTACTTGGCGATTTTGCCATGCCAAACACCAGCGCCGCCCGCGACTCGTACGCATGCGCGCGCTGAGCAAGTCGGGTCGCGATTGCTTTGACAACATCGCTCGCATCCGCAGCGGCAATTTGGGCGGGAAGAAGCGCCCGGACATTGTTGTAAAATTGACACACCAAAATTGCAGCGCCGTCGCAGTCGTTGTTGGTGAGCATCGACATGCCAAGCGGATCGCGCACATCGTACTCTTTGCCATCAATATCGCGCTCCGTCACGTACTTGGGATAAATTGACCGCAACGAAACCGCCAGCATCATATCAGCAGTATCATCATCCATTGGTGTCACACCATCGTAGTTTGCAACAATGCCGGCAAGCGCACAGCATGCACACCAGAGCGTAGCAATATCGCAGTCGGCCGGCAGCGCCGGTGACAAGTACCCAAGCTGCGCACAGCCATTTTCGACATTCTGAAATGTCTGCGGGTCGTGCGTTGATTTAAAACTAAACCATGGCACACTGGGTGACGCCGGGCGCACCGGCACATACGGACGCAAATTTGCAGCGCCCGTCACAACAACTTTGGCCGCTCGGCGCCACCGATGTCGCCGATGCGCCACAAGCTCGCTCTCAGTAACTGCCCCGGTTGGCTCAACCACCGCAGTCGTCGCCCAAGCGGTGGCGTACTGCCCGCATTTCAACTTGGTCATGCAGACCATCTTAACGTGACTGCTCAGCGGCGGCAATTCCAGCTGCCATTGATTGTCCACACAAGGGGCCCACCACGACCGACTCGGCCCTTCCCCGCACGTCACAACAGCAAGCCGCGAATTGCGGGTTGTGGGAACCGACAGCATCGTGCAGCCAACTCGAGTGATTGCGGTGGTCTCATAATTTCCACCGCCCCGCTCCATAGTAGCCCGCGCCAATCAATGCAACAACACGGCACATATATACAAAAATGCAATACATAGCACCCCCCAGCATACACGCCACACAACGCGAGCCCCAGTAATTGCAACCAACCTTTTTATATATTCGCCATAGCAGTGCACACGCCACACGGTCCCGCAATGCAGCCGCAGCTCCACATTTCTAACCACGGATACTCGACAACCCTAACGGTTACCACCGCCAACGGGTCGTCGGTGTCTACCGTAAGTACCGGCATTTGGACAACACCGCCCGTGCTGATGACACGCCCACCGTCGTCTTACATCCTCCAAATATTCACCGCCGTTGGCCACACGACGTTTACCATCGTCGCGCAACCGACCGGTGTAATGATCACATCCGCCAGCAATGCAGACGCAGCGGAAGGATACACGGTGCTGCAGTGGACGTCAAGCTGCCCGGGATCGTCATATCTTACCGGCAATGCTGAGTAAGGCATCCACCACGGTTACACCGCAATGCCATAGTTGACACCCTTTTATTTCACTCAACAAATAACGCACCAATATACATCGCACGCCGCCCACAGCTAAAGTATAGAGGCTGCCACAGCGAGCCGTCAATGTCTGCCGTAAGCAACTACTGCAACAGCCAGCCACGCTTAGCGACAACGATATAATTTGCAATCTTGTACTCATTCTTGCGTGCCGGAACGCAAAATCGAAACGTGCATACTGCTATCCCCTGCGTATGCGGCAGCGTCTTTGAAAGTTGTAAACGTTGCCAGCACCTTATTCCGGAAACAGCAGCAATATGGCCGCGCCGTGCCGCCCGCGGCCACAACTGCGTTCATCAAACTCTCTGATCCCATCTGAGCATTGACAATACGTTGGGTTCGCTCATGCATAGCATCAAATGCCACCGACTGCTGCTTGGGGGGGAGGGGCGCAATCATGCCAGCAAAAAAGTGCGAGGCTCGGCTACCAAATTTGTTTCCCATACGTTTCACCGACCACCACATCGTGTAGTTGCCCGAACCGCTTTGATTACAGAGTAATCCCCGTATCAACAAACGCAGCGCGCGGTGGATAATCCATCGTCGTCATGGTATACGTTTTGTCCAGATACGCCTGCATCACAGCCTCCATCAACTTGGCCGCGGGGGTTTCGCGGTCGCCGGTTATTGGCGCTTCGATCAGATCCCGAGGCGGGCGCTCGCGGTTGGCAGCAGCCCACATATACGGAAACGAAAATGCAGACCCTTCGTTTCCGCTCCACTCGAATCGGTTTGCAACGCTGTGGAGCACTCTGTACCGTACGGCAAGTGCCTTGACCAGATAAGACAGCACGTTGCCGTAGGCCGGCTGGCCGTCACTTAAAATGTCCACACTGGCCACTGGGACCTCGACCACGCACGAATCTGTATGCAGCCGCACCATAAAACTGGCCGCGTCGCCATCCCGGCCCAGCGCAACAATCTCCCCCGTCGAATCAGCGGCCATCGCCTCGTGGACACCTGTCAGATTGGCAATCTTAAGAGAATACACGCTGCCGCCCACACTGACATTGACGCGCTCAGGGCTGGCGGGAAGCTCGGCAATTACACTGCCTGTCTTGCCATTTAGCGTTTCCGCCAGCGTGGCATTTTGGAGTCCACTAATCTTTCGCCGGTCGGAATCCCGAAAAAAAGTCCGCACCACAGCAGTGGCCTCGAGCTCGGGACGGCTCGTCGGATGGCCCACAATGTTGCCCGTAATCCGCACGCGGCATCCAATAACTTGCTCATCCAGTGGCACCAGCGCCCTGATCATCTCGGCGGCCATGGTGTCTTCCGGTGGCCGGTGCGCATCGGCCGCCTTGGCGCGACGACCAACACGGTCCCAATCGGTGAACGCACCAACAAGTCCACCATGGATATCGCTCCGCCGCATAATTGCACATTCGCCCTCGAACCAGCTAAACGTCTGGCACCAGCCGCCTGGATTGTTGGCTTTGTCCCCACGCCCGCGGATTGAATTGACTTTTTGGCGGGCCTCGTGTTCAGCCACCTGCAACGACGACTTGTTGGGGTCGCCCACCCGCACTTCCAATGCGTATGCATTTGCGGTATCAGGATCCAACGTCAGCATCATCACCAATGCGTGACCAGATCTGCCACGACCATCACCAGTAATTCCATACGGCGCTATGCCAACACGCTCGAGGACAGCGCAGTGCTGCATTGTTGCTACAATCGGCGGATTGGGAGATTTCGTAGTTTCCCGGCCGCGAGAAATCGATTCGGCATTAAGTGACAGCATAGCTGGTATAGAGTACGGAAAGTATGTCATACTAACCGGCATCACTTTCTTTGAGGTGGGGTCCTTGTCGAATTTTGCAGTAAAAAACGTTTTGGTTTGCTTCAATCGCGCACCACGCGTATCGGCCAGTCCAGACATCAGTTGCGTAAAGCGCGGGAAAAATGTGGTACTGACATCCGAAAAATCAATAGGGCCGCCATGCAGCGCCACCTCACGACGAAACACGGCGGCGGTGTCTTTGACAAACTCAGGATCATCAACATTGGGCAAACCAGCAGCAAGATTCATCGCCGCCATGACGCGGGCAGCCTCGGGAGCGGAGTCGTATTCGTTAGCGGTGACCGCTCTGGCACGGGCGGCATTAAGTTCCGCGACGCACGCGTCCCGGCGTCCTTGCGTTGCAAACAACCCCGTAACTGCATTCACGGGAAAAGTACCTTCAATCGCCAGAATCTCGGCCATTGCACGCGAGGCTGCCGTAAAGTCGGTCGGAGGAAACGTGAAGTCGTCACCCATTTCAACTGGACGCTCTTTCTCTTGGGCCGTAGTAATGATGGCAACCACCGCCTGTAACGGCGCGGGCATTTCAACGGCAACGCCAACACTGCTTGCCAAAATCTCTGCGTAGGCAACAACATAACTACGATAATTATATTCCTTCATATCTTCCGCCGTCAATTCTGAACCTTCACCAACGTCCCGTAATTCAGGCTCGAACATAATGTTTATTTGCTGCATGCAATCAGCAAAAGAGTGCAGCACGTCGGCCATTTCCCACGCGGCCATTGTCACTTTTCTCAACCCCGGCACCATTGTCGCCGCCACAGCACACAAGTGTATAGCAAATCACGTGGCGCTGATATACAAGCAAAAATATAAATAACATGAATGCACGCAGCACCATGTCTATTCCTCCTCGTCGCTATCCGCAATAACCGCAGCGCGCTTGGCCGCCGGTGCTGCCGTTTCTTCCTCCGCTGGGCGCTTCTTAGCCGGCGATTCCGTGCCATAGACGCGCTTGACCAGCCCGGCAGTGTCGCCAGTCACTTGCGAGTACACATCCATCGCCGCGTGATCGACCGTCGGCTCGGCGTCGGAATTACGGCGATGAAACCCAATCACCTCGAGGCCGCCACTGTTCAGATACATGCTCAACATCGCCAACTTGTGCGTCTCGTTGTACTTGATCGAGAGCCCACCAACAGTGCAATTGGCATCACCCTTCCACATAAATCCCGCGTTGCGGGTCTCAAATGAACCTCGCGCAAGCACCTCCCAGCCAGAAGGCCGACCCTCAATGTCCACTGTAGAAAACCGTGGCATCTTGGGCATCAGATCGTTGTCCTTGAACATCTCCAGAACGGGGTGGCCGCTCGTAAAGTTGGCGGCAGCAATCTCCGGGGGGACCCCGTCGACATCAAGGGCGATGTCCCGCTTCTTGGAAGGGTCTGCAAGGTAGACGCTAATGTTAAACTGCGTACGAGCATCACCATCAACGTTCAGCCGCCCAGGCTTGAGCGACTGCGTCACGCCGTTGGGCTTGCCAGACGTCCGACTGAGCTCGGCCTTGATCTGCTCGACGGTCATGCCACCCTTTTTCCGCGCGCCACTTGGCTTCAAAATTTGCTCAATCGCCGACACAATCGAGCCCGAAGCGCCAACAACCGGCTCCAGCGCCTGCTCGAGCAATTCACCGGGCACCATGTCCGTAATCAGCGACAGTTTCTTCGTCTCCGTATTAAAAAAGGCAACCCACGACCGGATGCCGGTCGTAAGGTTGGGCCGAATCCCGGAAGCGTTGTCGACAAACTTGGCGGCACGCCCTTCAACCACCCACTCCGCCGACGGGGAAAACGGCGCGAGCCGCCGATCCGCATTGCCGCCAGACAATAACGTCCGCAACTCTTCCAGCTTCTCCGCCGAATACGACCGCAAAGATGCGTTGGTCGCCATTCTGGGGCGAGGGAGCAGTGTTAATTTGACCGCACAATGCGCTTGCCGGCAGCCTCCACGGCCCGCCCAGCACCCTAGACCCACATTGCACGGCCAACTCTGCACACTAGCATGTTTTTATTATATCCGACGGCAGCAATATATCTGTTGTTACCGCCACCATGGCCGCCGCCCCCCCAGCCGCCGTGATAACACAGGTCGCGGTGCTCGACACCGATAAAACGCGGGAGCTGTGGAACAGTGTGGTAACTACGATGCAGTATCGCCTCGGCTTGTATTACGGCCCGCCGGGTAAAGGCGGACTGTCATCGTCCGGGCTAACTTATGCAGAAATCGCCGACTCGCGGATCAACCCCGAGGTTGCGTACATCACAAGAACGCCGCAAACACTCGCCCAGCTGGCCGAGAAACGCGAGGGCGAACTCAACCAAGAGCTGGTGGGATTTAATCATTTCACAGCAAAGTCCGTAAAAGCGGCGCGCACAACGGCTAATAAGTCAAGGCCGCCATCCT
>Ga0302125_10000251_pt1 | contig 30652 bp, 25 predicted proteins | sample CB4_surface_MG_FD_203111 | JGI IMG/M metagenome (GOLD analysis project Ga0302125, IMG submission 203111) | Marine microbial communities from Western Arctic Ocean, Canada - CB4_surface | ecosystem: Environmental > Aquatic > Marine > Oceanic | place: Canada: Western Arctic Ocean | collected... | reverse complement strand
CATCATCACGTCCAGCCGTTCGTTGTCATCGAGCGCGGGTTTGGACGACAACGAATGGAACGGCGAGTTGGGAATGTCGCCCTCGAATAGACCAGCCTTCACCTCGGCTGTCTCTTTATCCCAGAACACTTGCGTTATTTTAATCTGGGTCTCAAGGACGGTAAGCTGGTTTGAGCTCCCCGCCTCACGACCCGAAGCTGTGCCTTCGCTCGGCTTGTTGCTGTGATGTAGTAACCAGACAGCAAGGCCAGCGTTACGCATCTTTAGGCAAAGCTGGTTGATGTGGCTCCATTGCTCGGCGCTGTTTTCTTGCAAACCTGGAAACGCAGAACGGATCGTGTCGATCACAACGTGGGTCGGGCGTACTGCTTTGATCCATGCTTGGAAGTTTCGTACGCCCTCCTCCGTCATCAGGTTCATGCTGTGCTCATCGTTGAACGGTGCCCAGATCATAAAGTTGTCACCCGCATCACCGAACGAACGCTTGCTGCGATCAAGAAAGTTCGCGACGTTTGCACGGCTGTTCTCGAAATCGAAGTAGAGAACGCGAGACTTCTGACCAAGATCGAAGGGGCCGAACCTGTGCTGTCCTGCGGCTGCTGCATATAACAGGTGGCGTACGAACATTGATTTGCCATGACCTGAGTATCCGAATACCTGTAGGATGGTCCCCTTCGTAGGAACAATGGGGTCAATGTAGAACTCCATACCCGCGACGTACTCACGTAAGTCATCAAGGTCGGCGGTCGTGATTGGCTTGTACTTGCGTGGCTTCTCTTCTTCCTCTGCTGGCTCAAGGTCCATCGGAAGGTTGCCCTTGCGTAGCTCGTTCTCAAGCGCTCGTTCGCACATCTGGAGAACCTTATCATCAGCTAGGTTGCTCTGAAAGAACGCTTCCATGAAGTCATTCGCACCATCGGTAAGCCCCTCTAATCCACGTCCCTGCCCTGCCAAACTTGATATGTACTTATATAGTCGGTCATCACGACCATTGCCTCCGCCCTCTGGCAGCTTTCCGATCCGATCCACAAGCTCTTGCGTGCGATCCCAGATGGGCTTGGTCAACTTCACGTCGTGAAGGGACATGCCCTCGAACTTCCATTGATTGAAGTCCACTACGTTTGCGGCAATTGTGACTGGAGCGAGTAAGGGTGGAGCGTACATTGGGAGGTCGTCGTGATCTGAGCCCTCGCTTACCACCCATTGATAGTTCTTGCTGGGCGGAGCGACAGCGTAGCCCTTGCTTCCGCGCAAGTCCAAGCCATCGCATCTGGGCCAGTCCACGTCGTTGCCATCAGCGCCGACCCTGTTTTTTATCCATTCAGAGCCCGTCGGGAACTTAAAGTAAAAGTGCCAGCCTTTTTTTGTACGTACTTTAATCGGCGTCTTCGTCATGCCCAGCCGCGTGGCCTCAGCCAAGGCGTCCTCGTTATCGCAATCGACAATCACCAAACCAGACAACGGGCCAGTGATTACAGCAATGCTTGCTTCGGGCCAACGCTCGAACCACTCTATTACTTCATCTTCTGTGGGTAGCTTTAGCTCATCGCAGTAGTGGCCCCACTTAACTGCGGGTCTTTTTGTCTCCGGCAGGATGGGTATCACTGCCCAGCCGCGATCCAGTAATTCCAGTGCTTCCTCTAGCGTCGTCTTCATTTAGCTTCTCCGATTTGAAGTATGAATTGAGATCGACCAACGGCCAGACCTCCTTAATTTGTGAAAGATAAGTGGAGGAAATGAAGTCGCGACGTATCCACCCGTACGGGATCGTACGGCATACGTTCAGCTTCTTAGCCAGAGATGGCGCGCCGCCGAGATCGTCAATTAGTTCTTTTATTTTGAAGCGCATTGTTTTTTTCCTCTTGCAACAACTAACGGCGTAACATATACGATACTCAGGCACAACTTATGTTTTAAAATTTAATCTCAAAGGACAACCTCATGAAGGAAGACGGCCTAATATTCGGAGACATTTGGCTCCCCGCTCCGCAGCCCCCAAAATCAGCAAGATTAAAACAAGCCGCACAGCAATACGCTGATTGCCTTGCGAAACTTGATGTTGCGAAGGTCTCATTGGATTATATCAAAGAAATTTTGGTCGCAGACTTACCCGAAGAAGTGGGCGAGTTCGCTATTGAAATGGAGGATGGTCGTACACTTGTCGTCCGTATTCCTGAGAAATTTGTTTGGGACAAAAAGTTGTTGAAAGATACGTACGAAGCAAGCGGCCTGCCCGATTGCGTCTCACAGTCCTTCACAGTTGATCGCAAGAAGTTAGATGCTGCGCCGCTTAACGTGCAGGAAGTTTTGAAAAAAGCGCTCACAATCGGATGTGGCGCACCAACTATAAAGGTTCAATCATGAAGATTACTCCACTCAAAACTAACGACATTAGTGTCGTCGGAGCCAGTAAGACGCTGGTGTACGGAATGCACGGTTCGGGCAAGACTACACAGTGCGCTAACTACGCCAAGCGTTTTGGCAAAGGTCTGATCCTATCGGGCGAAAGTGGGCTGTCGTCCATCGCAGACATCGCTTGCGATTACCTTCCGTTCACCACCTTCGACCGACCCACGAAGGAAGGCGAGTACAGCTTTCGAGACCTGACTAAGTTTGTCATGTCCAAAGAGTTTAAGGAAGCGGGTTACAAATGGATTGCCATTGATAGTGCGACCGAGCTTTCTCAGAAGTGCTTCGCAGATGTCGAAGCCGAGCTTGGCGCTGACGCGAAGAACGGTTTTGAGAAGTGGAGCCTTTACGAGCGCAAAATTACCGCTGCTTTGAAGTGGGTGCGCGATCTGGACATGCACGTACTCATTACCGCTCTGGCCGCTGAAGAGACGGACGACAACGGCACGACAAACTACTGGCCGATGATGGTTCAGAAGAAGGTGCAGAAGCTAATCCCTGCCCTGTATGACAACGTATTTTGCTTGGTGCGTAAGACCTCCGAGCAGAACGGCAAGATGGCCGTACGTCGTTATCTTGTGACAGATCAAGTCAATGGCTGGCACGGCAAGACCCGTGATCCTCACCGCCGCCTCGCACCCTTTGAGGAGTGCGATGATGTCACTGATTTAATCGAACGTATCTACATGAGCGACAAAGAGTTCGCCAAATACAATGGAAATGGAGCAACAACAAATGAGTGATTTTCTTGGATTAGAGGGCATGGATTTGTCCGGTGTCGATGTTTCGCGCAATAAAGTTCTGCCAATCGGCAAGCATGAGGTGACTATAACCGATGCGTCCGTCGAGCGGGACGACGCTAAGAACACTGCGCGTCTTGTACTATCATATAGTAACGACGATGGCGGTATTCGTCAGTGGATTTATGTCTTTCACGGCAACTCGCCTGCTGCGACAGAGATTGGCAAGAAGCAACTGAAAGAGCTCCTTATGATCCTTGGAAGCGACGGGAACGAAGCCCCAAGCGTTTCCTTCTTCAAGGGTAAGAAGGTCGGTATCATGGTCAAATCCGAGGAGTACAACGGAAAGACCAATAGCAAGGTCTCGTATCACTTTGCACCCACAGGTGGTAAGCCACAGACCAGCGGCTCAAGTGCGCCCTTAGACGATGAAATTCCCTTTTAAATGCACCCAGTACACCCACAAGCTCAGGCACTAATTGATGCCATCGACGAAGGCTACGCCAACGAAGACCGAGGCGTAGCCCGTGCCTACATCGGCGCGTCGATGGCGGGGACTGAGTGCATCGCACAGATGGCTCTATCCCTGCGCGGGTTTCCAGACGTTGACCCTGACCCACAGTTAAAAAGAATATTCTTTGCTGGGCACAGGATCGAGGACTGGGTTGTTCGCGATCTAAAGAACAAAGCGAACTTGCGGGTGTACGAAAAGGACGAGGTGACAGGCAGGCAGCACCGAGCAGAATGGCTTGGTGGGCATGTCGTCTGTAACACGGATGGGCTGGCCGACTTCGAAGACGGCACGGGTCCAATGATCCTTGAGATCAAAAGCATGAACGACGCGAACTTTAAGAAAACCGTTTCGTACGGTGTGAAGGTTTCGCACAGAAAATATTATCGCCAGATGCAAATGATGATGGCGATGATGAGAATTGAGCGTAGCTTGTTTGTATCTTACTGTAAAAATAACTCTCAATATCACGCTGAAGTTGTCCTCTTCGATCAAGAAGAATGGGACACGATGTACATAAAGATACAAGCTACGCTTGATGGGCAGGCGGGACGATGCGCAACCGAACCAGAAAGCTGGAACTGCAAGTCGTGCTTTAAAAGGAAAAGTTGCTGGGAAATCCCAGACGTTACTCCCGCCTGTCACTTTTGTACGAACAGCTTCGCCAACAAGGACGGCGGCTGGACGTGCAAACTAACGAACCGAGAGGCCGTAGAAGTTTGCGGCGAATATGAAATGCTCAGACCCACGGAGAAAACCTAATGGATACACTAAACGAACTGAGCATCGCCCGTCAGGGTATCATCCGCAAGGAAGCAGAGATCGAAAGCATCTTTGACCGCATCGAGGCGCTTGATCCGGTTGACCCAGACGATGTGCACCGCGCGCGTACGAAGCTGCGCCACGAGAAGGAGCGGCTCGTAGAACTGAAGTGTTTGGCTACCCAGCTAGAGATCGACGCCGTACGCATGGGGAAAACCACTCATGTCTAAAGCAAGAGACCTACCGCTGACCGAAGCTCTTCGGATCATCAACGCTGATCGAAATCAAGAGTACGGCGAACCCGCCGAGAACTTCCAAGATATCGCGGATATGATGACCATACTTCTGAAGCCAGTATTAAAAGAAGATGTAGCTATTAGCTGCTCTGACGTGGCGATGACAATGATCGCAGTAAAGTTAAGCCGAATGACGACATCACCCACAAAGTTTGACACTTGGTGCGACATCGCAGGGTATGTGGGTGCAGGATGGGAAGCAGTGGAGGTGAACCAAAATGGCAAGTAATATACCAGAAGCACGTAAAATTTTAGAAGACCTTCTTGATCGGAACTACGATCAGCAAGAAGCGATCCGCCAAGCCCTTCGCTTGATGACACGCGAGATTACGAAGCCTCGCCGTGCGTACAACTACCGAGACCCAGTTACCGCAGAAAAGGTAAACGGAGTGCAGGGCAAGTCCAGAGATTATCCAGACCTCTCATGCGATCAGCTAGGCATAATGTATGGCATAGATGGTGGCAGAGTGAGTGAGATAATCGCGGGTAAACACGACCATCTCACTCAAAATACTTAGCTGCCGAAACTTCCGCCGAAACTTCCTCCGAAGCTCCCGCCATAACCTGACGAAGTGCTAGGTCTTCCAGCACTACGCTCACCCGCAACACGGTCAAGGATACCTTCCTTGGCCCAGCTTATTCCACCCAGTACAGGTGTGCGACCGACGAGCTCCCGCCAAGCGGCCCTTCGTTCTCCGTTGGCTTCCTTGCCATCGTAAGCAGAGCGAACTCCCTGAGCAACAGTCATCGCATCATTGAACAGACCTACAGTCGGGCCACCAATTGCTTCGAACGTACGCTGCGTACCGTAGACGCCGTTGTCGGTGTTCGAAGCAATGTCGTACAGCAACTCACCCATCAACCCCATGCCGCCGAGAGACACCATGCCGTCGAAGTACAGCCCAAGTGTCCTGTCTAAATCTGGGTTATCTTCGAATGCTGTCGTTACAGTTTTGGACAGGTTGCGCTCGCGAAGTTTAAACTCACGATTTTCTTCCCCGCCGCGACCTTGGACGACATCCTTGACGGAGACGGTCAGCGCACCCATCGCTGGACCCGCAACTAAAAGCGCACCGAGAGGTCCGAGGCGGTTGTCAGACTGGCCGACAAAGGCTTTGGCAAAGTTGGCGGCTCTATCGGTTGGTGAGTTGCCAGCAAACGCTTCAGCGACGATCTTGTTTGTTAGCCGCGTCATCATCAGCGGGTACGACTTCAGTTGCATGACAATCGCACCCACGGGAGTTTGAGCCATGAGCGGCAAATCGTTCGGGTTCGGTGTGAATATCATCTGGTTTGTCAGCTTGATTAGCGTGGCTGAGAGCACGTCGTTTAACGGGTGCTCTTTAGCCGAACCCCTGCTTTCCATGACCAAATCAAGGTCGATATTCTTGTCAGAAATTAGTGACTGAAGTCCCTCTTGCTCCAAAATCTTACGAGCGATCCTACCCTTGCGGGTGTTAGGGCTTTCACGCAAGATACGATGCTGCGCCTTGATGTGCTCGTAACTTACGGCGGCTGCCACATTACGCATGGCATCAGTCCAAGGCGTCAGAAGTGTGGAGTTGAAGAAACCAGTCATGAACTGTGTGCTGTCCACACCATGCGCCACAGAAAGACGTTGGTGAACGGCGTTTTCGGTGGCTGCACCGATGTTTCGTATCATGTCGCGATACGCAGGCTCACGAGCATACTTTCGTAGACCACCCACGTAAGACTTGAAGTCTCCTGTACGCATCAGCGGAAGCACCAAGTCAGACATAGAGGTTAGGGTTGTGAAGCTGAGTAGCGTCACGGCATTCACGCCGCGCAACCACTTGGACGCATTCTTCATAGAGTACAGACCTTGCTGACCGTCTACGGGCTTTCGCATTGCTGCGTTCATAAAGCCCTCCGCGTGCTTCACGTTTTCCTGAGATGGAATTTTTGTCAGGCCGTTCGTATCGGCAAGCGCGTTCGCGATAGCCCTTGCACGCTTTGAGAAGTTGTTGCGCATAACCGCTGCTTCTGGAGTGTTGGTTAAGTTTTGATCGAGAAGAGACATGATCGTCCCCTCAAGTTCTGCAACCGAAGCGCCGCCTTTGGCTTTTGCCAACAGGTCGTCTGCTACTTGACCAGCCACGAAGTCGTCCTTGACCGGGGCCATGAAGTACGCACTGTCAAACACCCGGTTTAACATGCCTTCCCCAGAGCCGCCCATACGAGAGTGGTTGGCCTTGAGGATTTTATTTTGTGATAACAGCGTGGCGATGGTTTTACGCCCGTGCATAGGGTCTGAGAGTATCGCGATATAGTCGTGATACCCGTGTATGCCAGCGCCGTACTCAGCCGACAAGTCCAAGCGATGCTCAAGGCTATTGGAATACTTGGTCATTGAGACAAGTAGATCGTTCTCCAAGAACGGTGCAAGGCTGTTCGGGTTGTCAAAGTCCGTGAACTCAGGGAACTCCTCAAGACGCATCATGCGGCTGTAGTCTAGGCTATCTTCGTTGCCCTTGCCCGTCACGCTCTTCAAGCTGCTCGATGGGCTGGATAAGATGCCATCATCATCCAGTAGACGAGCGACGAGGCGGTCGGCTGCCGAAGTGGCATCTATAGAGCTCAATGGTTGCGAGCCACCCATAGATTGATTTTCTGTCATAAAGTATTTGACGATACGAGATTTGAAGGCGTCTGGATCGGCCTCGATCAAATCTTTCCGCCATACCTGTGGGAAGTAGTTCTCCTTTATCTCACCCACCATGTTACCAGATGCACGAAGTCGCGCGACGGCAGCATCGAGATACGAACGAATATGGTTGTACGTTTCGATCTCTTTACCGCGCAGATTTTTAGAGGCGTCACTATTTCTAAGAGCTGTGACGATACGCATGTGGCTGATTGGCTGAGTGTTGCGGCGTTTCGGTGACATGCCGACCGCGCCCATTGCGCTCTCGGCCATCATCACTGGTCCTGTCTGAAAATAACGCTTCGCTATGCCTTTAGCATCGGGAAGTTCCTTCAACATACGTGTCATCGGCATCAAGAACTTGCCCATATTCGCATTCGTACGTTCGAAGTGTCCACCACCACCCGCGAGAGGCTCAAAGAAGTTAGCCAGGTGAGGCATGTTGGAACGGCGCATAATTTTTGCGTTAGTACGAAGCGGGTTGTAGATACTGGACTTCTTTATCTCCAGCGCAGCATCTTCTGGAAGGCCGCGACCGCGTGCTACAGCTATCATTCCGTCGAGCGATTTTGCTTGGACGCCCGCAGCTTCCAGAGAAGTAGCTCCCTGCGTGAATACCTTAATAGGATCAGAACCTTCTATTATCTTAGTAGCCATCCCGCCGTTAAGTGCTGGCGGCACGTTAGCTTCACCAAGCAAAGGCGTAGCGTTCTCGAACGCTTGGGAACGAAGGTCGCGAACGCTCGCCCTTTCCAGTACCAGCTTGTCTGGCCCTACGTTTAGGCTCGTGTAACCCATTTCGACCATTGCTTCGCGCAGCTCACGCTCGCCACCAGCTATTTCTGTCAGCTTTTCAATCATCTGGTTGGGTGTGAAGTTGCCACGCATCTCTTTGATTTGGTTAGACTGCGCCCTACCGTCTAATCCTTCAGCAACTTTCTTTACGTAGTGGGTTCTGAACGCCTCAACGATGGGGGAAAGTTTGTTCATGTCGCCACTAAAGATGGCTGGCGTTGTGTCTCGTATGAGTACGGGACGTACATCACCATCTATCAAAGCACCCAGCTCTCCAATCTCTTTGGAGAGTGCGTCGTCCAATGCGTACATGCGCTCAAAGTATTCAGATGAAGAAAGTGGATCGAGACGTGCTGAATTGACTTGCGCGCGCAGCTCGGTGAGAGCCTCGAGGTAATCTTCTACATCTGCTTGATTTGCTTCTGGCGCAGAGGCAATGATATCTTCCGACATTTTCTCTAGCGTGTTGGATGGTCGTGCAGTTACATAAGAACCTCTTCCTAAAGGCCCGTTTCTAGTACCATTTTGGAAGTACACAACAACCTTGCCACCCGTGAACTCGTTGATAGAAGCCCGCGCTGAAGGTGTGAACGTGTCAAGGATTTCGTGTGCGTAATCGCTTACGTACTCAGACGGTACGTTAGACTGATAGTGCGAGCGCGAGCTACCTTTGACGGAGCTGCCGGATGAGAACACATCTTCAGCGAACGTGATGCCATAAAAGCGATTGCGCGCTGGACCCGAAGAGATCAAGCCATTCATTACGTAAGAGAGGCCATCCATAACGTCGGTTTCGATGTCGGAGAACAGGTTCTCTACACCTTCGGCGTCCTCACCGAACATAGTGCGGTGCATATCCTTCATCATCGTCTTGGATGACAGGGTATCTGCACTTTCCGTGACGATCTCAGAGAATACATCCGCAGGCTCACGCCCAAGGATAACTGCAAACTTCGTGATGATGTCCCGCGCTGATTGGGACACTATGTTTGAGCCGTACAGGCTTTCAGCGACCAGACGAACGGACTGCGTGATGTCTCCATCCTTGCTCAAGTTTACACCCGCAACACGAACAGCCCTGCGGAAGCCATTGAAAGATAGATCGTCTACGCCATTTGGCAGGATGCCATTTAGTCGGGCAAGGCGCGCAGTAAGCGTACGCGCGTTGTACTCCACATCTTGAGTACGATGCGTGATGCTTCTGAGGAAGCTGCGCATATTGAAATTTGTGTTCTGAGGGATGCCGTTTTCAAAGCTAACGCCAACTTCTTGTAGCTGCTCTACTTCAATAGCATCTGATACGCTTTTGTTTTTAATGGCTGCCTTATTCTTTTTGGCTTGGTATCTCTCTTTTATAATGTGGCGTGTGATGTTCTGGATTTGCTCAGAAGTTCCCGCTACGCCTTTAATGTCTCCACCGTCAATGGTTATGGAAAGAGCCATCGTCATATCATGGATTTTAGTTTCGTTAGCCAGACCCTTAGCGCCCTTACCAACGGTTCTGGATTGCCACGTATGGTAGATCGCAAGCTCTTCTTCTGTCAGGTTCACGTCATCAACCTGAGTTCTTATCAGGTGCCTAGCCCGGTTAGCTAACTTCTTTCCGAAAGCTGTCGGCAAGCCATCAGCTCCGATCTGCTTTTGAAATTCGCGTACGCTTTCTTCCAAATTGTAGCTATTAGCGTCACTGCCCTTAGTACCCGCAACTATGTCACCCTTGAAGGCTTTGGCGTTTGCCTTGCCCGTGGCTTTCATTACGCTCCGAAGTGCGCTTGAAAAGCTCCGTCGTTGGCGGTTGGTCTCACGCTTAATGTTCTGTTCGAAGTTCTCCTTCTTAGCCAACCGCGCGCCAGTAATGTTGTACTTGGCGCGAAGGGAAAGCTGTCCTTCTGATATCCGTATCTCTGGGATGTCGCCATACTCGACACTCATGTATGTGTCGTTCATCGAAGTCATAAGTTCTTCGGAGAAGTCCTTCATTTTCGTCTTGTAAATATCCACGAGGGACGCTTCCATTTCGGAATGGTAAGCCCCGCCGAACACTTCCATGTCATCGCCGGATTGGGAGATGCGGCTGTCTGAGCGGATAGTTGCCTCGTTGATTGACTTGGAGATGCTACGCATAGCGCGTATCTGCTTGGCTGACATCAACTTGAGCACGCCCGTTGACTGGTCGAGGGAAACTCTGCTCTCAGCGTTATTCCCTGCCTTTGTCGCCAAGTATCCTTGGGTCTTTTTGGTCATAGACATGCCGTTGAAGGCTTCGGATAACATGCGAGCGGTGGCTGCCATCTTGTCCGTATCGTGAGTTTCTGGGTATCCGTCCATCGCGGCCTCGAACTCGCGTAAGGATCGCTGTACTTGGTCGAAGCGTACGCGGAGCGTACGGCCAATGGAAGTTGATGGCTCAACAGGGAAAGAGAACTGAACTCTGCGCGCTTCATCCTTATTGACGATCAACTTATCGAACAACAATTCCATATTGGGGTCGATGATGTGGCGACCAGTCATGTGCTGCCATAGCTTACGGATTACTTTCGCAGCTTTTTCCAGAACATTTTTGTTGCTTGTCGCAAGCGGGCTATCAAATTTGTGGTGCATGTACAGCGAGAACTGGTTCGCAAAGTATTCCTGCGGGTTTGTTTTGCCGTTAGCCACACCCGCGCGTACACCGTCAACTTCTACTGAAGGTGTAAACTCATCCAGCTTGGTCATGCCTCCGACGACACTTTCTCCGCCCTCGTCAAAGCTGCCCGTCTCATCGTAAAATCTACTTACATTACCCCAGAACTCAGACTTTAGCTCAGAAGACATAAGGTTTTCGTAAGCCCAGTGAGCCAGCTCGTGCATCACCGTAAAGGAACCTGAGATGCCTGTGCGCGTACCGTCTTTGTCGAAGCTACCCATATCCAGGGAAATCTTGTTGTAGGATTGGGAACCAGGTCCATACATATAAAAATTGCCAGCCGATCCGCCATCTGAAGGAGACGTAAACAAAGGTGCGTTGTCGTTCGGAACCGCCTTGCGTATCAATGTTTCAATTTGACCAGCGATTTTTGACCCGACGCCAGACATAACAACTTTAAGGGATGAGATGGACGCCTCGATGTCGGCTGTTGGCCTCTTCACACCGTGAGGAGCTTCTTTTGCAAGGGTGGCATAAAGCGCTTCAAGGGCTTTAATGCGGAAGCCGATTGGAATTTCAACTTCGCTCCCACCAATATCCTGTGTCATCTTAAAGTCTGCGCGCTCAAGCGCATCTAGGTTTGCCTGCAACCGAGCAAGGGTCGGCTTGGACTGCAAGAAGGTGTCGAAATCTGGGGCAACCAACTCTTCTAACATATTATTGTTTGCCAGCTTATCGCCAACGAACAATAACTGAGCGATGTCACGCCCTTCTTTGTCTGATGCCAGTGCTGAGATGTCGATGATAGTGCTTTCGGTTTCTGCTTGCGTAAGTGGACGCGCAGGCATTTTTACTTCCGGCTCTACGGTGGGTACGTTGTCGAACGAGTTTGCGTCATCGAGCGGTTCGAAGTTGTCACGAATTAGGTTCCGTTTTGTGGCTTGGCTTTGCGCTGACTTGCCGTTCATTTCAGCGGGTACGTACCCGATGCGGAAGAGAGACGCAGGCTTGCCACCCAACAGGGCAGTAACACCCGCATCAGATGCGATCTGGGATTTACTAGCTACGCGCGGCGCGACCTCTGTGGTGCGTGGTAGCAACACCAAAACCTTGCCGTCGCGGGTCATAGGCGCATCTGGTATTTTGTTATCGACTACATTGCCCTTGCCATCTTTGACGACAACCTCTGGTTCTGGGCCTACATCCAAGCCGCCTTCGCGGCCTTGCGCATTGATTACAGATAGGTTTTCTTCCAGCTCAGGAACGTCGCCGTCTGATTTAGCAAACTTATCGTACGCTTTGTCTTTGGCAGCTTCGAGTTCTTCAATCGTTTTGATTGGCGTAATCTTGGATGTATCAATACCAATCTCACCTTTGGATAATCCAAGACTTTCGAGAGCCATCTTCTCAGATGCGTACACTTTAAAGATACTGTCTGACTTGCCGAGCTGCGTCATGGCTGCGTAAACGACCTGACCTTCGGTGGCTACACCACGTTTGCCACGGCCTACACCCTTTACTCCGAGGAGCTGCATACCCGCACGCGCAGGGAAGGTATAAACGGCTTTGTTCTTACCTTGCGAAACGTCCATCTCGGCTTGCGCCTTAGCAACCTCAAGGGTCTCGTTCTCACGACGGAAGATGCTCGCACCCTCAGTAACAGTACGACCGTCTCCCACGTCCACACCAGGCTTTAGGATTGAGCTGACTTTGCTTTTGGTTTCTTTCTCACCAGTCTTCTTGTTTGTGGAAACTGTTGTTGTGAGGCCCGCTTGAGGGTCATTCTCTAACGCCCGTGATGACTTGGCAGTGCTGTCGGCACTACGGCTGGTGGTGTACTTCAGATCACTTTCGTACATACGAGCGGCCTGAGCCTTCTCTTGTACGCGCAGCTCTGCGACCTTGGCTTTGCTTTCGAGCTTATTGACCACTGGAAGAACGATATTGATGTGGTCATCAATTCTCCGACGTACAGCGGCGGCGGTAGCTTCGTCAAATTTACCCGCCATGCCTCGGAATGTTTTTAGAATGTTGGTTGGGTTGTTGCCAGCCAACTTCAATATCTGGGCCAATCCTTCGTTGGCAGATGAAGCCAATCCTTCGACTTCAGCCTCTACGGCTACTGCTTCAGCTTTTGCGAAATCCTCTTTCGCAGTGGTGACTTCGGCTACCGCTGAGTTGGCGAAGCTGTCACCATCAACCTTAGCGTCAGCGCTTGCGTTCTTCTTCGCAGTCTTGAAACTTGCGACACGCCCTTCACGAGCGGCGAGATAACGGCGAATTGCTTTGCGTCCGGCTGGCGCAAGAGCGCCGTCCTTCGTACCGTTCGGGGTACTGGCTACAATTTTCTCAAGATCACTTTGCGTAAGCGGCTCAAGTGCAGTTGCGTTCTTTTCGTTGGCCTTTGCTACCTTGCTCTTGTGCGTAGCCATGCCTTTACCCAAGCCTTTTAGAAGGCTCTCGTCTTTTTTATCGTCGTACGTAAACTTCCGTCCCTTGATGGCAGGGACTTCAAGAACCTCGGCCACGGCAGGAGCTTCTACAGGAGCAGCCGCCTCTGTCGTGTCGCCTGTCGTGTCGCCTGTTGCGTCAGTGTTTACTGGGTCTTCAGCACTGTCTGTGTCGCCTTTGTCGCCTGTGTCGCCTGTCGTGTCGCCTGATTTATCGGCATCATTTGGTGCGGCTTCAGCGGCTGGCGTGGCGTCAGCGGCTCGTACGGCTGGCGTTTCGACTTTGGGTGCGACTAGATCGACATCGGGAATATCTGTTGATGAGGTGGCCGCATTAAACTCGGACATCTTTTCGTCAAACTTAGCCTTGATCTCCGGTGCGTCTCCGCCTTCGGTCGTCATGCGTTGGGCCAAGCTCTCGACTTCGGCGTCAAGGCTCTCAACCTTGGTTACGTGAGCTTGTATTTTTGCAAGCTCCATCGTTGCGTTGTTCTTCGCTTCCGCAGCATCCGCATGATCTGCGGCACGCATCGGCTCATTTATGATGCTATCGGCCTCGTCAATGGTACGCTGAATGTCGGAGATCTGAATTTCAATCTCGCCCGCGAGGTTGGATTTGCTCCACTTTAGCGCCTCTTTCGCTGGGTTACGTGCAGCGTACGCACCTACGGCTGTACCGATGGCTCCTGAGAATGCGCCCTCGATGGCAGCCGAAGTTCCTATACGGCTATAGTCATATTCTGTAGCAAGACCCTGCTGTATTTCGCGAGTTTGTTGCACGGCATCAAAGCCGCCGCCCATGCCTGCGCCGACAGTACCCTCGATGACAGCGCCTCGTTTTGCGCCACTCTTTACGGCAGCGCTGACGGCTGCGTTCTTTGTTGCGCCTGCGGCTCTCGCCAGCTTCGCTATGGTGGCGGCTTTGGAAGCGGCACCCGCATACGGAATAAGGTTGATAGGATCGGCAATGGTGGCGAGGCCGTAGTCCCACACTTGGCTTGCAAACGAACCGCGCTCCGGTGCGTTTTTCCAAGCCTTAGATAATTTTGTCATGAGTAGCTGGTCTGAGCCAGCGTTTTGGTACTCTAGTAAGTCTTTACCCGCAGAGGCAAAGTTACTGTCTTTCCAACGGCGGTCTGTGTACCATTGGTCGAGCATCTCAGAAGTGCTGGAAAAGGATTTTCCCTTAGTCTCATAGTACGTACGAACGTCGTCGATAAACCCACGGTTCTTAACAAGGTCCGAGCCTGTAAGGGAGGTGTAGTCAGATGCCCCCGTTTGATCGTCATCTGATACTACCGTAAAGCGGCTGGTGGTTGGCTTCAGCATCGGGTACTCCATTTAACCTGATTTTTTACAGATTAAATTAGAGCACCCTCATAAGTCGTCCTTAGTCGGTTCTCCATCTATCTCCAAGGATGTACCTGTTAAACAAACTGCTGTTATTATCACGTTGATCCTGTTGTGCAGCAGCTTGATCCGCACGAATTTGCTCGCGAATAATTTCAGGAAAATCGCGTGGGTTGATCGGCTCACCGGATAATTTTGCAGCGTTGTATTGTGCCATAGCCTGATCCAACTCATAGTCTTCGTACGCTTGTGCTCTATCTGCTAAATCTTTTGCTGCTAATTCCTTATATTTTTCTTGGGCATATTCGATCTGAGATATTGTGTTCTGGTTTGCATTTCGTAATGCGGTCAATTGCTGAATGCGTTCTGTAACAGATTGAGCATGTTCGCTGGTTTTGTATATTGAAGTCCGGCTCAGAGCGTCAAGTCGCCTAAGTTCCGTATCAATATCTTCTATACTCGCCGCAAGGGTTGGGACCAGATTTCCGATGCTAGTGGCAGCTTCATTAATGACATCAATTGGGGGGTCAGCGGCTATATAACCATCCACAGAAAGGCTCAATAGGGGCTCCATAAGAGCGAGAGCCTCAGCAATCTTAGGATCATTGTCGGTGGAAACCTTTGTCGCATCTTGAACCAGTGGCGTAGAACGCTCGACATCTTCAGCGAAACTCGGCGCAAATATGTCATACGTTTCTGTCGCCATCTGGGTGCGGGCCTTTTTAAATTCTTGGCCGAAAGCTCTAAATTCCGCAGGTGTTGCTTGCGAAAGAGAAAGCATATCATGCCCGACTGCTTCCAACGCCTCTTGGAAAGCCATCCGCTCCAACCCGCCATTAGGTGCGTTATCCACCGTCGCCCCAAATGCGTTCAGCAAAGACGCCCTTATCAAATTGGGATCAAACTTCTGGCCGGGAACATGCTCACCATTAGCCAAGTTTAGAACCATCTGTTCGTAGACTTCTTCGGTCAGAGGGATATCGAGCTCTGACGCCATTCTTGTTGCCTTAACTAACAAGTCTTGACTAATGTCAGCGACGATACCAGGAATTTCATCTTTGTTTGCTGTCCCTATAATTGTGGGATTTTCAAGGAGTGCCTTGTTAGCCTTGACCGCATCGCTAAGGGTTACATTGTCGCGTGATGCGTTCATTTCAGTTACGGCTTTCCGAATTTTTTCAACCTCGATTTGGTTATTCTGCTCGCGAATGGCGCTTATGATATTGTCATAAGTTTCTTCAGCAAGTGTTCCAAAACGCATCCTAGCATTAGCAACTCCACCGTTAGAGCCTGCCTGCATCTGGATAACAAAGCTATCTACGAACTCTTTCTTGCTCTGCGCCACTGCGCTTGCATATTGAGTTATGTCTTTTACTTGGCCTGTTGCAAGGTCAGTCATGTTGGCTTGTAGCTGGGACTGCCCCTTATCAAACTGGGCTTGGAGAAGTTTTATTTGCTGCGTGTTAAGTACAACATTGCGGCCTTCATTCGCGCTCAAGTCTGCTTCTAGTTTAGTGCGTACGGCCTCAAAGGAAGTGTCATTGATAGCAGCGGTTAATGCAGCCTCGGTCTGGCCGTTTACGAGAGATGTTACCCTAGCCTCCTCATTCTTGTCGCGCTCGGCTTTCTTCTCATCGAACTTTGCTTGTGCATCGTCTCCGTAAGTCGCACCCAATTCAAAGCCGAGTGCAGTCGCATCGCGCTTATCCTTGTTTATACGGGCGGTTAGAGCCTCTTGCGTTGTAGCTGGCTTCATGGCCATTTCATCTAGTTCGAACAAAGCCTCGCTGGAGAAGTCTTCTTTAGATTTGGCAGTCCGTGCTTTGTCTCGTCTGGTGAAGTTAGCTTTGTCTTCTGCTATAGCGGCTTGAGCCGCAGCTTGAGCTTCGGTGCTATACTGAGCTAATTTATTAGCCAACATTTCTTTATATAATTCTGGCGTGATGTCTGTACGCATGGTGAGTACATCTAGTTCAGACGTTAATCTAGCAACTTCAGCTTCAAGTCGTTCGCTAGTGGTTTCTTTGAAGTTAGTGTTGGCCTGAGTGACGAACTCGGCTGCGCCGTCCTGCACCGCTTGGGGGTACATGGCCAAAAGTTCTTTTCGCTCTTCTTCGTAAACGTCTACGGCAAGATTTTTTCGGGAAAGATCGCTTAACTCGCCGCGCAATTTTTGAACTGAAGCGTCAGTCCGAAGACCCATTTGGCGGTCGAAGTTAGCACCATATCCGTTTACTATCGAACCATCGCCACCTTTGGATACTTCAGCCCGAACATCCTCAGAAAGAGTAAGCAAAAACTGGTCGCGCTTTCTTTCATAATCCTGTGGAGTGCTGTCCTCGTTGGAAAGTTCTTCTAACTTAGCTCGCGCCGTCACGACTTCTTCCGCAAGTTTCGTCTTCATGTTCCCTTCGAAGAGCCCTTCGGTAAGACTGACTTCTGATTTTACTTTATTAAACACAGCATCAGGATATTTGTTTCTAAGATCACGGAGCTGTCTATCATAATCAGCTTGGTCCGTCGCGGATGCCAATACTTCCAGTGCGATCTTCAATTCTTTGCTTTGGGTTTCTTCGGACGCTTCGTACTGGCTTTTAAAAAGAGTTGTTATGTTCTCTTTAAAATCTCCACCTCTTGAAAGGAGAAGATCGTAGCCTGCCTTTGTCGGGCTCTCCAAGTAGCTCTGGATCGCAGCTTCGTTATCTTTCTGCCATTCCTGAAATTGCTTGTCCTTAACACCCGTCATGATGGCATCTATGCCATCAAGTTCATACCCGAACTCTGTCAGAAGTCCCTCTACGTAAGCCTTATCTTGCCCCATAGCGGCAGCGTTGGCCATAATACTTTCTACGTCCGTAAATCTTTGACGGATAGCAGCCTGTTTGCGGCTTTCCGCCGCCCTTGCAGCAGCAGCGGCCTTTGTTGCTTCCGCTTTCTTGTACGTATCGACAGACTTCTGCATAGCAGCTCTGGTCGGAAGACCCCTGCTGCCAACACCCGTGTCGTTGATGAGGGTTTGAGCGTAATCCGTACGCTCATCAATGGACGCACCAGGGTTATCTCGTACGAAGTCAGCGTACAAACCAGCGTTCTCTTTGCGAAGCGAACTTCTACGTTCATCACCGCGCTCGATAGCCTCAGTAAATTTACCTAATCTAAGCACTTAGTGCCTCCTTAACTTACTGGGGTGCGGTCGTTGTAGCCTGTGAGCCTGTCGTACCATGTTCCGAAAGTGCCACCCGCATCGTTTGCGTTGTCATTCATACGCTTGGAAATGGATTGAGCGCTTTGCAGTGCGTTGCCAAATCCTGCGGAGGTCTGGCCATCAGCCGCAAACTTTGACGGAGCTGCCGCTAGGTCGCCCATAGTTGAGGCGAAGTCAGTGTACATGGCGCTCTGATTGTTCATAACGGTGTTCGAGTTAGTGTAATCCAAAAGCGCAGTGTCAGTATCCATGTTCGTATAATTCTTAATCAAATCTTGGCCAAATTTGCGCTCAGACATATCCATGATCTGTTCGTTGCTGCTGACACCTTGCACACCTTTAACGTACGTAAGTGCGTCGTTCGTGCCGTCTAGCAAGGCTTGGTTGTAAGCCTGCGCCTTTAGGTCGGCAGCGCTCTTGCGGAGCTGTACCTCAAGCGTACTGTTATCCATACCCCTTGCGTACAAGTCTGCTTGGCCACGCGACATAGTTTCATCTACGGCACGGCCTGCGTTCGCCATGCGAGCGTCGATAAACTTTTGCGCAACCCGATCAATGTTAGGGGCCATGTCGAAGGTACTCGCACCGAACTCACGGGCACGATTGTCTGCGGCGTAGACATCGTTCTCGTTCTGCAAGTCTTCCTGCTTGCGCTCTGAGGTGAAGTAGTTCCTGAGAGCAACAAAGTTTTCTGGCGTAATGTTCGCGAAGTCTCCGGCACTATCTAAAGCACCTCTCATCGCATTCTGCATTTCGGAAGAGCCTTGCGCGTAAAGCTCCATTATTTTTTCGTTACGTGCAACTTCAGCGGCAGTTAATGCCGCCTGCTGATCGTTTGCGCCGTCAGCTCTGTTGTTTGATTTGACCGCATTATAAAGAGAGGTGCCAGCCATTAATAGATCGAACATCTTGTAGTCTCCTAAACCATAGAGGCAAAGCCGTTGCGACGGTCGAGGCGGAACTGGCTTGCTCCGTTATTTCCGTCGATAGCACCACTTCCAACAGGCACATTGACGTACCGTATTTCTCCAGTTTCACGATCCTTAACAGCTCGGCGTGTGAACACACCGCTAGACGGTGATGTGTTGGCAATCAGGTTGTTCTGCGTTCCGTCTAAGGCAAACCCGTACGCATTAAGAAATGCTGCTGGGTCATAGGCGTTTGAGCCTAGATCAAGGTTCGCTAGATATTTCTCAAGGTCTTCCTGTGTGAGATACTCATCGGGAAGAGAAGTCACGCTCTGACCGCCAGGCGTAAAGCTCTCAAGGACTTCTACCAAGTCAGTGTAATCGACCGTATCAGTGCCAGTCGTATCAGTTTCAGCGGTTTCAGTTTCAGTAGTATCAGTATCAACTTCAGTAGTGGTGTCAGTAGTAGTGGCTGTAGTTGTGGCTGGCGTATCATCGTCATTATCTGTCGGGGGTGGGGGAATGTATGCAGTACCGATTGACGCGCCAGTGCCTTGTGTCAGTTGGCCGTCTTCGTACATAGAGCCGTCGAACGGGGTAACGAGGTTCGTAAGGTCTTGGTACGAAGTGTTATCAGTAACAAGTGAACCGTCTCCTTCGTTGTATAGATTGCCGCCTTGGTACACCATTCCGTCTGGTCCGGTAATGCTGTTAGCTACGTTTTGACGTAATGTATTGTCATTACCGTCAACAAGCTGTCCTTGGTTGTAGGTCGTGCCGTCATTTGGCGTAAAAGCATCCGCAAGGTTCTGGTATGGAGTTGTATAGGTAACTTGGCTGTTGTCACTATCGTTGTAGAGAATGCCGTCCTTGTAGGTCGTGCCGTCATTTTTGGTAATGCTGTTGGCAATGTCCATACGGGTGGTGTTGCTACCCGCGCTATCGCTGGTGTTTGTATCGCTGACTGTGTTGAAGTTGGTGTTGCTCGTAGGCATACTCAAGTTCTGGCCAGCTTGGATTTGATTAACGTCAGAAATATTGTTGGCCGCAGCAATAGCGTCAACAGTCGTGTTATTAGCCTGCGCAATCTGACTAAGGGTATCGCCAGCCTGTACCGTCATTGCGTTAGAGGCCGAGCTTGAGTTGTTGTCGTCATCACCGGGGTCGCCACCGCCGTCCTTTGCGAACAAGCGTCTGTCTAAAAAAGAGCCAAAAATGTAGCTGTTAAAAGTTGCCATTGCTATCTCTCCAAGCGGTAGTTTGCGCCGACTAGATTGTAGCCTCGCTTCTGCATCAGGCTATTAAACGCCTTTGGGTTTATGTCGGTGCTGTAGCCTATCCTGACTTCAGACGCGCCTCTCTCTTTAGCCCAATCTTCGAACATATCGAGAAGTCGCAGACCAACGCGAGTGCCGCGTTTTTCCTTAACGACGAACCACGCTATGTCGTTCGCAACGTACTCGTCGCTAAAGTAGTATTTGTTCATGTATCCCGCGTACAAGCCGACTGGCTTGCCATCTTCACTGGCGATAAAGCAGGCTCTAGTGTCATTATCCAAATAGGCATTGAAGGTCTCGATCACCCTAGAGGGGTTAAACTCTAGCTCAGAGTACGAGCTTTCTTCGTGCATCAACGCGCCCAGCTCACATAGAGCAGGGCCGTCGTCTTTAGTAATGGCACTATACTGGATCATTACTGACCGTAGGCTTTCTTTACAGCTTCATCTACGTCGTAGAACTCAAGCATACCCGTCTCAGGGTTAAACGAGCCTGCGCCACCGATGTCTTGCAATAGCTTGATCGTGAACGGTGAAGAGCGAACCATCATGCTGTCGCCACCACGTCCCATTTCTGCTGTCTGCTCTGTTGATCCAGCTTCACGACGTGCCGCAATAGACGTTCCGGTGTTCGGGCCAAAAATTTCTGTACTAAATGCCATCACAGGCTCCTTTATTTTTTAGAACTATATTCCTCAAGCGACATTATTGTCGTCCTCACTGCATCATCTTGGCGGCTCTCATTTTAGCCTCCCTGTCCAGAACGCGCTTTGAGAACGAAAGTTGCTTCGATTTCTCATGGCCTTTCTGCCGACTGACCTCATCATTCATGGCGTCGATCTCTTCCAGAGCGGAAAGCACGTCTTCCTCAGAAGCAAACGGGTTGGACTTTATCTCAGAAAGGCGACCCTCTCCGGTTTTGCGAAGCAACGCTTCTGTGTAGCCGTTGTACCTGTACGCAGAGGAGGCTCGGCCCAAGAAGCCAGCGTCCATATTTGCGTCACCCGTCTGGGCTGAGTAGTTGTACGCACGCTTCACATCAGAAAGAGCGTCCTGGTAATCATCTGGTCCGTACGAAAGTTCTACGTAACCACTGTCCTTATCACCCACCAGCAAGCTGTACTTGCCGTCGTCTGCCAGCTCCAAGAGCATGTCGCCCGTCAAGTTGTCTTGGACATTTCTAGGCAACGAAGCGCGTAATTGCTCCATAGAGTTGCGAGACATCTCAGAAGCAAGAAAACTTTCCTGCGTATCTTGGTTTTTGGAGATGTGAGCGGGTGTCTTTTCTCCGCGCATTCCGGTCGTCAACTCGCCGTCTCGGTCAACATAGTGCATACCCGAAGTCCCCATAGGGCCAGCCGCCGCCGCGCCCGGTCCCATCTTGTTTGGTAGGTGGGTCATCAACTGGCGATGATCGTACGCCTTGAAGTGGCCCTCCTCACCCTTGATGGTGGGTATCTCTCTTTGCGGCGAGGGGGTTAGGCTAGGAGCCAGTATCTTGCTCTCTTCTTCGTTAATGTGGATTAGATCGTTGTCCATAATGGTGTGTATCTCCTGTGATCGCGAGTTGAGCGCTGGGCCACTTTCATAGAAGGGCCACTTGCCCTCATTGATTTCAGCTTCCCAGTGTTCGAAAGCCTCGCCTTCGGTCAAAGGTCTGTCTGCGTTTACGCTTGGCACCCATCCTGGCACCGACACAAACTTACCTTTGTGTGGACCCCGCTCAACCCTGATGCCTGTAGAGTAGACTGTCATAGGTCTGCCTTGGTCATCCCTGCCCACACGACCAGAACTCATCGAACCGTTGTGGTAATCGACAATGTTCTGTTCTTGTGGGCTGAGATTAAGGTCAGACATTGGTGATGACGGCTGCCAAGGTGACTTCGATGTCAGTTACATTATTAGCTGACGTGACCTCGAAACCCACCTCGCGAGAGGTGGTCGTGGCGTCGATGGCAATGGAAGCTGACAGGTTTTGCTCTGTCAGAGTTGAGTTTACCGGGATAACATCGCCTGCGTTTATACCGTTAATCTTTAGCTGGATGTTAGCAGTGCCAGATACAGTCTTGGCTGCTACGGCGTCGATGCGTACGTTTTGCTTGAAGGCTCGCGTAATAACATATGACCCATCTGGAACTGACCCTGTTTTCTGGTAAAAGAAGCTGCGAGTGGCGAATGTATCAGGTAACTGCGCGATAGGCAGGCGACCTGTAGCATCTAGGCCAGCAACCCCATCAGCAGCACCGATGTACGTTTTGGGAACAACAGCAGTAAAGTCGATGCTAGAAAACTCAAGGCCACCACCTGTCGAGTTCACCCGCAAGAACTGAAGGGCGTTCGTGGTTGTGAACGCAGGGATGCCCGTGTCGGGGCTGGTAAGCAGCCAGCCCGTACCGTTGTAGAATTTAAGCACGTTCGGTGATGACGCGGTATCCACCCAGAAGTCGCCCGCGTTCGCAGTCACAGGCTCAGAAGCAGAAACGTAAACGCGACCACGGTTAGTCAAAAGGCTGGTAATCCCAGCCACTTTAGATTGTGGAATTTCTTGGTCAGAAATAGCCAGCTTAGAGTAAGGGACAAAGCCGTTTGCATCAGTAAACTTGTCCTCAGTCATAAGACCACTGACACGAACCTGTGAAGTGTCCTCAACAATCATGAGCGTAATTAAATCGCCTGAGACCATCGCTGACGTAAAAGTTATCGTCGAATTTGCTGGCTGAGTTGTGTAGTCATTCGTACCACCCTCACGCTGCAAAACGCCGTTTCGTGATACTAGAACTTTCTGATCCTCCGTGTGGACAAAAGGGAACACCGCTTGAGACGCACCGGAGACTACATCCTCACGAACGAACCCACTGTCGTTTGAAGACTGCACTTTATAGATCGTTACAAGATCATCAGCGTTCGTAGCATTAGAAAGCGTTACCGTGTTCGCGGCTGCGCTAGATGAGTAGCTGTCAGCCGCCTGCAAGCCACCGTTCAAATACACAACAATAGCGTCAGTATCTTCGTGCAAGAAATTGAAAGTGGTAGCACCAGTAGGATTGGCTATAACTCCGTTTGCGTCAGCGCTATTTATAACTAAGTCTGTACGCGCTGAGAAAAGTGGAGCGCCGATTGTGGCAACGTCTGATCCAGATGTGCCGCGCAAATCAGCAGAAGTCGCGATAGTTTTCCATCCATCTTCAAGCTCGGTATAGACGCCTGCACGGTACTGAAGGCCGTTGACAGCATCGTTACGCAAATCAATTGGTGCAACCAAGGTTCCGTTGTTGTCGAACATAACACTCAAAAGCTCGGATAGTGTGAAGTCACCAACCTCCGCAGAGTTTAGGTAACGAACAATGTTCTCAATGTCGGCACCAATGTTAGATGAGCTGGTGTGGTTGCCAGGGTATAATACTTTTAAACGAGCCATTCTTATTTGTCCTTATGGTTCAAGAATGCAAAGCTAATCACCGTCACTTCGCTCTTCGTGTCTTTTTCATCGGTGCGAAATCTCATTCGAACGCCTCGGAAAATGTGGTTAAATGGGAAGGAGTAGTCATGGTTTAGAGGCGCGTCCCCCCAGTTCTCGTCACCCTCAATCCTGTCGAGGTTGACTTCTATCGAGGCCATGTCACCGCCAACTTCATCTGTGAAGTCAATGAAGAAGCGACCCGTACCCGTAGCTTGCACAATGAAAGTGTGAGACCTCTTCGTACCAAGGAAGTCGCCTAGCCATAGCACAGGCGTCTCGGCTATCATCGGAGATCGCCTTAAATCAGCCCGACCTGTGTCTTGAATGAACGTACGTTTAGTTGCCTCGTAAACTCCATCGGAAGTGCCGAACATTAAACGACCACCTAAAAAGGTTCCGCAACGTGGTAACAGTGTGTCGCCAAGCTGGAAGTTTACACTCTCATAGCCTGCACGAAAATTCATACTCAGACGGACAGTGTTCGAACCGCCTGGACGGGGAAAGAAGACGTGGTACGTAAGCGTATCTGGGTCAAATACCGCAGATATAGTTTCGGGGTCAGGTGTTGTGCGTACGAGCTCTTGATAAAGAGGCTCTACTTCGTCAGACAAAGATGCTTCAGAAATCGTAACACCATTTTGCTCTGATCGCATGATCGAGTGGATGCCTCGGCGTGAGCAGAACAATAAGTCAGAACCAGAGTTGGCAATCGTGTTGTGCGATACGCAACCAATCCGAAGGTTGGCACGACTATCTAGCTGCCACTGCTCAAAATCAGGGTCGATGATGTAAACTAATGTTTGGTCTTTGGTGAACACAGCAAGGCGGTTAGCCTCGAATGTACCCATCCCGACGATTTGGTCGGCAGTACCAATCAAGTTCGAGATGTCGATAAATGCAGCTCTCGTGACCTCTTCTGTCGGAGCTTCTTCGTTCAAAAAGATGTCGGGGTTGTCCACGCGCGAGAACTCCACAACAGTCGGTCGGTCCTTGAACCCAGCAACAGCTAGTCGTCGTTGGATGGGTACGCCGAACTGTGGTTTGAGAGAGGCGGTAGATGTCGAGAACTCAAACCCGTCGTAGCGATACATCCGGCTATCTTTAGAGAAGATGTGAACCTTGCCCTTAAAGTTAGTCATGGAAACAATAGCGCCTTTTGCTAAAGCACCCTCAAGGCGGTGGCCCCTGTCAGAAGACAAGTGCGTATTTGAAGCATCTTCTTCTGCGAAGACAACTCCATCGCGGTTGTAAAATCTGAGCGCTTTTACCGGAAAGCGGTTAGAGCCTTTGTGAAGGTAGAACGCAGGATCGCGTATCAACTGACCGCGATAGTCCACGAAACAGTTTTCCAGCTTCCAGAAGTTTTGGTCCTTCTCCGTCTCAAGTGCTGTAATGTCGCGCGAACGGTCAATGCCCCTAAACCCATAGTAGGAAGTGAAGTCGCTCTTAACGGATAAGGGTGCGTACGCTAGTCTGGTCATTAACTAACCGTCCTTGGCTTATACGAAGGGTTGGAACCGCCGTCCATTATTGTACGAACGTACGGTTTGTTCCCATTAGACCTCTGATGTAGAATGTTGGTCATGCTGGACTGATACAGTTGCAAGTGTACCATAGCCTTATCGGAACCTTGCTGAACAAAGTAATGAGCCGATAAGCCGTCGATCATTATCATGTCAGGGATGGGCCTGCGCTCTTGGATGTCAGTGTAGTAATCTATATCTCCACCCACCCAGTAAGGATGCTGGCGCACGTCCTCAACAACCCGATTTGCAAGCTCGATCATCATCATCATGACCTCGCCATCAACCCGCGAGGGTGAGAAGTTACCCGCCCTGACGAGTGCAGAGCGTACTAAACTTTCGAGTGGTGTGAACTTCTCTTTAGCAGCCGCAAACGGCTTTTGTACGCTCTTCTCTGCCATCAGTCATTTTCCTCGCAACTGATTACGCGGCCCGACCAAATATGGTGGTGCATCTTAGCCAATTTAGCTAATTCGCGCGGAACGCGCCAATGTACGAAAGCGCGATCTTTATCCCAATTCCCGCGAACGCGGTCTTCTCCGATGCGTATGTCAAAGGCGGCGTTCTCTTCGTTAGCGGATACGAAGAAAACAAAATCGCTGGGCGCTTCATTCTTCGGTGCCCGCTTTTGTTTAGCCTTTAAGGAAGGATCGTCTACTTTTTCAGAGACTTCTTTTTCTATCCAAGCCTCGTTCTCAGGTGTTGACGGATCGTCAGCCTTAAAACTGCCGTCGGCTTTGTGTGCTCTCTTACGTGCCATTAAAATTCTCCATGAGTTTCCTGACTTTTATCCCCGTTATTTGGGGGCCAGTCGTCCCTCAAAGCAAAAGGGCCACCCGAGGGCAGCCCTTTTCTAAAACTTTCGACTGCCTTATTAGGCTGTAAGGTTCCAGTTTTTGATGTAGTGGTGCGTCTTGTCTTGCAACATTTCGAGACCACACTCTGTGAGGTACTCGTGTGCCGCTTGGTCAGCGCCATTGGCCTGACGGTCGCGAAGCAAGGAAGTATCACGGCCTTCCAAGTAACGGTACTTGAGGTGCGGGAAGTCGATGATGACTGCGGAGCTCTCCATACCAGGTACTTGGCGGAACTGTGGGTGCAAGTGAACCATAAGATCACCAGCAAATGTGGAGTAGCGAGTAAGGCCAACGCCGTACGCACCTTCAACAACTGTTGGAGCCCAACGGTCTTTGCCGAACTTCTGCAAGTGACCCGCAACTTTTGCGCCACAGAACATGATCTTTTGGTTTCCACCAAACGCGAACACATCTTCGATAAGTGAACGGTCGAACTGGTCTTCTGTCATCGTGCTAGAAGAAGTTGAACGGTCGTTGACGTTAGTGATCGAGTTAATCAAGCCGCCTGTGTAGCGAGTTGGCTGAGATGATGCAGCGTTTGCTTCGTGCTTCTTACCGAAGAACATTGCGCGCTCAATATCTTGCATGTGCATCTTGAGAGCTTTTGTTGTCATCTCGTCTTCTTTGTCACCAGTACGCAAGTTCGTTGCGCGTAGAGTGTTGGTGATTGTGAAGGCCGTACGGAAGATTTGCGTGAAGTTCGAAGCAACGCTTGCGTCGAATGATACGCCTGTAGGTGTATTAGCACCTTCAGAGAACGCAGAACCCGCAATGAACAAATCAGCGCCGTCAGCAATAGACGCTGCACCGCCACCAATGCCACGCTCAACAGTCAAAGTAGTCGCGGTCGCATCAGCAGTACAACGCATAACTTCGTTTGTCGCAGCGTTGACAACGATAGTGCCGCCAACTGCAAACAATACATCATTGCCTGCGTCTACAGTGATAGTTGTAGCAGAGTTTGACAAAGCGCCATTCACTGTCAGTGTACGAGCAGGAAGTTCGTCACGGAAATTTTTAAATTCACTATCATCAGTGGCTTCAGAGGAAGTCATTGCCAACAAAGCATTCAGAGGTGCATTGCCGTTTGGTTCTAAGAGCGTAAAAAGCTCGCGATAGTTTTTCGGGCGGAAGTCAGCAGCAAACTGACCTGAGCCCCGTAGTCCTTGGATACCAGCCATGTGGTAATCTCCTTTGGAAAAAGGTTTCAGTCATCAGTGGCACTAAGAAAGTGTGAGCGGAACAATCACGCGAACTTACCGAGTAACCTTTTTAACACCGACGTTTAGGGCCGTAGCGCTATCGACGTTGAGGTACTATTGATTGTTTCTGGGGAGGTAGTCGTCCCTTAAAGGGAAAAGGCGACCCGAAGGCCGCCTTTTTTATTAACCCATCCGCTTGTTGTTGGCGGATTGTGCAAGTCGTGCGAGGGTATCATCCCCCCCAGAGGGAGCCATTTGGCTCGTTGGGCCACCCGATTGGGATGTAAGGTATGCTTCGCGGCGCTTGGACATTTCGCGCAACCGCTCGAACTCAGGGGTATTCATCTGGTTCTTGAAGTCACCGATGACCTTCTTAGTAAGAGAGGCATCAGCAAAGTCTTCTGCGGTGTAACCACGTTCCATCGCGTAAGACTGGAAATCTCCAACAGCGTCATCTGGAAGGCCAGCTTCCTGTTGAGCGCGGTCAAGGTTGTTACGAATAGACTGCATTACAGCTTCGTCGCGGTTACTAAGAGCGTCTTCGCGTGATTGGTTCGCGCCTTGGCCAGCATTTTGAGCGTTTTGCAAGACGCCCTGCATCATCTGAAGCTGCTTGCCCATGCTCTCTTCCATGCGGCCCATGCGTTCGTACTGCTCACGATACCCCGGTGGCAGGCTGATGGCATTCTCTTCTTCGTACTTTGACCACTCTTCGTTGAGCTGGTTGCTACCTTGTGGCCCCGAAGGCTGTTCTGGAGCTGCGACACCATCCTGTTTCGGACGTTGCTTACCCATCTTAGCGTTCTTGGTCATGGCCCGAAGAGCAGCATCCATGAGTTTGGCTGCTTGTTCTGGACTAGCGCCCGTGTCGCGCATCAAACGATCTGATAGGTCGTACATCGGCTTGTTCGTGGCGTTCTTGTGATTGAGATCACGGTAGCGCTCAAATGTGGATCCGATTTGCTGGGGCGAAAGATTGCGGTCTTGGCCACCAATCGAGACGTTGTACATCACAGCGTCCTGAGCCTGCTTGTCACCTTCCGTATCTGGCGATGCAGCCTCAACTGCTTTCTCCATGTCAGTGGGCGGTGCATCTTTTGGTGGCGTTGGAGCCTGTGGAGCCTGTGGTGCAGCAGCCTGTGGTGCGTCACCCATCCGGCTTGCTGAAATGCGGGCGATTTGCTCCGCGTCCATCCCTGGGTTAATAGCCATCTTTAGTCCTTTCTGAGCGGCCTTGGCGGCTCGTCGCGTCTTCTAGTGAAAGTTCACCTTCAAGTTTGTTGATGAGCTTAGTTGGCAGACTGAGCATTTGCTCTGCTGCGAAAATTGCACCCCTCTGAAAGTCCATGTGCTGCTGCGTCATTTCTGAGCTGCGGGCCATGTTCAAAGCAAGCTGGAGGATTTCAGCCTCCATAGTCTTATGGAGAACTTCCCAGCCTGAGCTTTCGGATAGAGATATGAGGTCTTTGATATTGCTTTTGACAGTCATGTTGAGGCTTTCTTATTTCTTTTTGCCGCCCTTCATGATGGGCTTTCCAGCAACGACAGGCTGGCACGATTTTTTAACGAGTGGGTTATGGGCCATTAGGCTTTCCTTTTCTTTGGTTTGGGCTTCCCAAAGTTCTTTTTCATCTCTGAATAAGCCTTCGGGGTGACAGTAGACTTTGCTTTAGACCGAGAGGTCTTAGCCTTTCTACGAGCGTTTATGTGGTCATAGAGGCTCATTACCATTTCACCTTGTCTGCCCAGTACGCAGCAGACATCTTTCCAATCTGGATGTTGTCTGCGTGGCGGGCTTTGAAAGATTTCTTGCGGGCTTTTTCGGCGGCGGTTTTCGGCTTCTTACCCGCACCTTTGACACCCTGCTGACCGAAGCGGATCACTACCTCCTTGCCCTTATCGCACGCCTTTACGACGTGCGATTTGGTCTTGTGAGAAGGCGTGCGCTTCGGCTTGTTACAAGCCATGCTCTTCTTAGAGACGGGTTTTTTAGCCATTGGGTGCAGTCCTCTTTCAAGCACTATCTCGAATTGGGATGTCTATGTCGTCCTTCGCTAGAAAGTGCATTCTTCGAACACTATGTTGCAGCTAAATATAACCCGATCCTCATCAGACATATGCGGGTTGGTGAGGTGCGCCATATGCGCTGGGAAGATTACCATCATTCCAGGCGTCGGGTTTAACGTGTACCTGTCGTTCCAAAGGTTAAAGCCGTTGCCGTAAACCATGTTGTAGCTTGCAGCGGCAGGGTTCCTAAAGACTATCTCGCCCGTTCCTTCAGTGGTCGCACCGTAAAAGACACAAGCCAAGTGCGCGAAACTGTGGATATGTTCTGGGGCAAAGTGGCCATTGCCATAGATGGATACCCAACTGTTCGTGATATAGAACTTTGGGTCTGCCTCTAGGTTCTTGGTGTACTTCTGTGCTTGCGCGACGGCTGCCTTGTGTATGCCTTCGAACCGTTCATCACTGGAGAGCTGGTACGCGCCGTGGCTTGTGTACCCGTGCTCTTTGTAGTCTTCTTTAGACTTTGCTCGGTCGAACTTGTGCCAAGCGTTGCTAATAAGTTTGCCATTAGGATCATCGTCTCTTAGATCGTAGGCGTCTTTGCAGAGATTTTCTGCAAGCTCCTCTCCATTCTCTATAATCTCATGGAAAATGGGGAAGCCAAATGGGTTGGCAAATGTCATTGAGAGTATCCTTAAAGTTGAAAAGTAAGGGGTGTTATCCCCTTACTCGGATAGCGCTTTATTGATGCGGTCCCAAATAACGTCGGCAGGCTCTTTCGAAAAAACAAAACCCGCAGACTTGGCATCAAGGCATATCCGCGTTCCCTTTAAAGGTTCAGCCTCCGGCTCTCCGTCGATTGCAATAATGCAAGTCTCTGTGAACATGACGTTCTCAACGTCGATGAAGTGCTGTACGTCGAAACGGTCAATGTAAGGAATGAGTTTCATATTAATCCTCTGAAAGTGCTGCTGTTTGTGGGGGTGAAAGTGGCATGGCTGGGACGTTAGAGTAGTCATCCTCAATGATGTCAGGCACCGTAGAAGGAAGGTCACGAAGCGCCTCGCGGTATGCAAGCCATGCGGCGCGAGCTGTCGAGAACGCAGCGAAACTTGCTGCGTCCTCCATTGTGCGGATCATGTCGATGTCGCTGGAAGCCAGCTTCTCGTCGCGGGTTTTCCGCATGTTTTTAATAAGGAGGTCACGATCTACAGACATTAGTGTTCTCCATTATATTTCATTGAAGGTTTTTCAGAGCAGTAGGTGTACGGGAATGAACGTGCAGTTCCGTCTTCGCCTGTGCCCCAGATGATACGAAGGCCACCCGACGCACCGTGACCGCCGCCAGAGGACGTGCCTGATCCGCCGCCGCCGCCGCCGTGAAGGCCGCCTACGCGGTGGCCGTTGCCGTTGCCGTTTTCTGCGCCACCCGTGAACTGGTTTTCGCCGTACGCTCCGCGCGTACCGCCTGATCCACCGCCACCACCGCCGCGGTAGTTAGGTGAGCCGAAGCCGTACGAAGTCCAGTTACCGCCACTCCCGCCGTAGCCTGAGCCAGCATTCGGGTTCGCGCGAGGGTCAGCGTTAGCACGACCACCCTTTTCGCCTTG
>Ga0302125_10000245_pt1 | contig 31123 bp, 32 predicted proteins | sample CB4_surface_MG_FD_203111 | JGI IMG/M metagenome (GOLD analysis project Ga0302125, IMG submission 203111) | Marine microbial communities from Western Arctic Ocean, Canada - CB4_surface | ecosystem: Environmental > Aquatic > Marine > Oceanic | place: Canada: Western Arctic Ocean | collected... | reverse complement strand
TTGAATTAAATACGCATGCTGATATGCACTCTCATATACAGGATGGGGTTCAAAATGCGATGCGCGTACTGCACATGCTTGCCCCATCAAGCGCGGCGATACTACTCCCGCCTGCATAGCCCCGGGCGCGTGGAATAATCGCCAACGGGCGCCGCCTTGCTTGCTTGCCGGTTCGGGTGGTGGCGGCGTGACGTCAGATGTGTGTTGATGTTGGCTGGGGCGGCGCGAATAATGTTGGTCGTGCGTGCGATGCGTAGTTCCTTGAGCGAGATTGGTTTCGTAAATACGTCGCGGCACACGGGGCATCGTGACACCAACTCGGTAGTAATGCAAATTTTGCACACTTGTTTGGTGTGAAGCACCATGCCCATTTTGCCCGAGCAGGGGTGCACAATCGAAACGGCTCCGATCCGGTCTGCGCCTTTTCTGATTGGACGGTGGCATTTCGCGCACGTTGGCTGGGGCGGTGTATTCGCGACAATTATTTCCTGCTCGTATGCAGTTGTGGTCGCGTCTTGCAATTGTGTTGTTTCGCGCCGCGTGGTTGGTGCAGCTGGCCGTGGTCGAAGCACCCGGGGCGAAGTCTCCACGGCGGTGTCGAATGCAATTCCTGGTGAAGGTGTCCATTCATCTGTTCCGTCGCCGCTTTGGTGTCCCTGATCGTGGCTGATGAAAGGTGAGCCCAGCCGAGGTGCGCGCTGCGGTGGCATGCTTGAGAGCTCCATTGCGCGCTGGTGGTACATATGGACCAACGCGCGCATATGTACCCGTTGAGTTGGCAGTGCTTGTGGGTTGTGATTTACGTGAGCATAACATAGGCAAACGTTGCTTTTGTATGCTAGCGCATAATTGTGATGGATTACAAGCTGCCACTTGATTACGCGACACGCCTGCTATTGCCGCTGCGTTGCCTGCACCGGGTTCATATTCGCGCAGCGACATGGCATTGCATGTGAGTTCGACGGCGTGTTCCAAGTGCCCGGCACTGCTTGTGAAGCAGGATATCAACCGTGCCACAAACCTTCCGCTGACACCTGAAGAAGCTACTCAGCACGCTCGGTTCCGCGACCATTTTAAACGATTTCTCGAGTGTGCCACGTGTGGCGACGCTTGTTTCCAATCGAAGCGGGACAGCATCAAGCACGGATATGCCACAGCCGAGCAAGCGGTCTGCCGGTCGTGCGGTGGCCGGTTTTCGAATCATGGCACCAAGCTCATGGCGGCATTGGAGCGGGACCGGCATCTCAAGGTTTGGAAGGTGTGGTCGTGCCCGACGCACGGATACATGAGACGCTCCTTGGCGGTTGCACTACCCAAGGTATATACGACAGCGCTGCACCCACCTGCGTGAATAACTATGCTGTGTCCGTGCGGCTGCTGTGGTGGGTGCGGCGCTGCTGCGAGATGCGCGTGTGTTCATGTTCAGTGTAGCAGCGCGGGCTGTGTGCAGACTGGGGTGACGTGCGGCTGTGTACGCTCGTCGTTTGTGGATGCATCTTTGTGGTAGTTCCAGCAAAAAAATACGCCCGGCGGGATTCGAACCCGCGAAAGTTATGGAAAGCTACCAAATCTTAAGTTTAGCCCCGTTGACCACTTGGGTACGAGCGTGTTAGAATGCATGTGTGAATTTGGTTATATAATATATACGTTTGCGCGCCACACCGGCTGTCGTGTATATCTTACACTCGAGTGTAGTGTGTATTAAATAAATTATGAACGAAGCCAAAGCATTTCCGTTGGCGGCAATTGGATTAACCGGGTTGCTGGTGTTACTTACGTATTACTGGCTATACACCCGCGTTGGCACACCCCGGACCGGAACGTTTGAGTGGTGGTTTCACCCGTTCCCCACTGTGTACGTGGTGCAATGGGCGGCGTATGCTTGCACGACAGTTGTGGCGTATTTTGTCGCTGTCGGGTGGATGGTTGCGGACAATGACATTGGCGCGGACGTTTTATGGGCGGTTGTTGCGTTTAATGTGTGCGCGGCGATGTGGGTCCCTGCGACACAGCGCGATTTCAATTCAGCAACAACTATGTTTAGTTTTATGTCTGTGACGGCCACCATGATTGCGTGTGCTGTTTGGACTCATTTGGTCAATAGTGGCGGCAACTCGCCCGGTGTTTACAACATAGCGTTTGTAGCTTTGAACATCCAGCACGCGGTTGTTGACTGGCTGGTGTGGGGCTTTGGCCGGGTTTCTTGCAGCAACCGGTGACTTATTTCTCAATAAACCATTTGAGTGGCCGGTTATGCAATTATAACATTTTATGCTAAAATATCATACGCGTGCGCCATATGTTGAGTGCGTAGCTCAGTTGGCAGAGCATTTGTCTTATACGCAGACGGCCGCGGGTTCGATTCCCGCCGTGCTTACTTTTTGGCTGGGCCGAGTTTAAAGAAAAAATTAAACAATTTGGTCTCAACATGTGCAGTATTTAATAAATCTTGTATACATTTGTTATATGGAGTGTGTGCGATTTGCGCCGGTTGCGGTGCCCCTGAGCGAGATAAGCCATGCAGCTATAATAGCAACGCACACTCCTATCCACGCGAGATGTACAAACAGTCGTGCGCAACAGCCGCGGTGTTGATTGGCGCGTTCGCGCCCGGACGCGCGAGAATTTCGGACGATTTTCCACTCGGCGCCGAGTTCACCGTTGATGGCGTCGACATCGACGTCAAACTGGTCGCATAGTTCGACCAAGATCCGGTTTACGTTGTGGAGCTCGTGTGGAAGTGTCACGGTAACGCCGTCGACCCCCCCCGACCGAACCTCGACGCCGGAACCGGCCAGATGTTTTCTGCACCATTCTTCTACCCCCTCCATGGGTGCACGTAACTGGGAAATGGTATAAAAAGTATGATGGATGGCCTACACAAACTTTACGACTGGATCACATGGCATGGGTAACATGCGCGGCACGCATATACATACTTTAGGGTTCCTATACTTGCTATATAGGCAGCGAAAAGGTGCTGCCCCTTTTCCCGGGCGGGTTGTGTTTTGTGTTACTATGATACGGTGGCCGGTGGTGTCATGTGTTGGAATTTTTGCAACAGTGATAATTGCCGCGGAGCTGTTGCCGCACATGCGGTTGCTCCGAATAGAGAATCAAAGTAACGATGGGAGCGAATCAACCACTCTGTACCTCTACGGCAATGGCCATTGGGCAACCCGAGACACGAGCGACGCTGATGCTAAGATGATAATAATAATCCCCCGGTGCACCGTGAATACTGCTGAATCCGTGACAATGCTTGGGACGGGCCCATACTACGTTGCGTGTGTGGCGCTTCGGCCGATTTCGATAACGCTGCGGGTGTTTGCGCTGTTTGCGATGTGGCTGCATCTAATGCCGGGTCAGGTGCAGTCGGCGATGGTGCCGAGACTGGTGATTGGATGTGGCATTGTGTGCGTGTTATTATTTTTGACAACAAGCATTATCAGCCTGGCAGCGGTTTCGGGCAGCCTCCACGCTGCGGTGATCAGCCCTGGTGCCCAGGTGGTTGAGTGGATTGGGCTGGCTGCTTCGATCGGGGTTATCTTTCTGGCGTGCGGGCCATCACCGCGGCGGCGGACAAATGAACAAACGCACACATACGCGGACGAGAACACGGAGCTGGTGGGGCGCAATAGTGCGGCGGAAGCTGCCGATAATCAGTGAAGCGCAGCGAATGCGGCGCATTTTCCCCCGGGGGGGGGGGGGGGGGGGCAGGCAGGCATTAAAGTAGTTTGGCGACATTGGCAAGCGACTTGTTTGTGAATGTTAGCACGGGGAGCGTTTTTCGGTACGTTCGGAGCATTGTTTCGTCGGTGATTCGATCGTCAATGTAATAAACCAGTGCCATATTGCGGTACCAGTGCACAAACACATCGGTTTGTTCCGGGCACACAATTGGCGCGGCGCACTCCATGATTAGTGCAATTGCTACTGGCCGCGAGTAGGCATCAAAGCATACTGCGGCTTCGTCGATGAGGGCCACGAGGCCGGCGTCGACTAGCTTGTTGAACCCAGACGCCGCTGTGTGTGCTTTGCGGATGGATGAGTGTGATGTGGTCCATGGCACCGATAGGGCGTTGTGTCCGGGGCAATTGTCGTCAATTTCGGTGCCCGGCAATTCCGGGTACGGGGGGAGCGGGATGGATGCCCCGATTACAAACAAAAAAAGTAACGCGACTAGAATGCACCCAATGGCTACAATTGTTTCGGCGAGCATGTTACCGTTGCATATCTTTATTGTGTGTGGTAAATACACCCGACAGTGTGCGACACAATAAATGGCTTAACTGGATCATTCCTTATGTATCCCATGCAAAGATCTGTAAACGCCGCCAGCAGGCCGCCGCGGTGCTTATAGCAAACGCCGCCCTTCGAGCCCCCGTTTCACAGCCATCCACGCCGCCAGCTGCGGGTTGTGCGCGCGCGCCACTATGTGCTAGAGTGCCAAAAGTAATTCGCAGCTTTTTTTTACTACGGCGGCTCGTTGCGAAACGGCGTCGGGACCGACGATGCGTGTGAACATGCCTTCGATGGAGGCGGGGTCGGTAGAGGTGATGTGACTGGCGGCCAATTGCGTGAGAAATGGTTGTGCCGGGTGGCATATGTGCCAGAACGCCATCGCGGTGTCCGCGTGGCTGGTTTTATATCGTTTGGTGGTGTTGAATACAATGTGGGTGGGTTGCGCCACGGGTTGTGTTGTTTGCGTCTCCATTAGGTCGTAGAGTTTGGTTCGTGCGGGGGCTGCTTTGTCGCGGGCGTGTTTTTTGGATTGTTCGATAAGGGTTATTGCCGCGGATTGGCCGGACTGGCGGGTTGAAATCGACCAGAGAAATGCGTTGTGACAATGTCGGCGCGCCTCGGACTGTGCGGTGTCGATGGCGGAGCCGTCGGGCAACCCTGTTAGATGAGCCGACGCGTGTATAAGAAAGGACATTTCCACGTGTGTTACCATACTCGCTGTTGTCATGTCGTCGTCCATTGGGATTACTAGCTGGATAAAAGGGTCTTTCCTCCGCGGGGTTGTGTTTAAACGGCGAGCAACGCGGGCCGGTTACACGAAACAGGGGGGGCAAGAACTGGGCCGCCGAGTTGATGCGTTGTTCAAGCAGTGGTGCGAAACCAAAAAGATGCCCACCGGGCAACATGCGGCGGCGATCCGGATGCGACATGTTGCGGCGGCGATGGCGACGGCGCGGCTGCGGCCAATACGGGCCAACGTATTCGTAAAACAAGGTCGTCTCAAAACGCACATTGATGGGGTAGCCATCGACCGCAATAATAATGACGTCGTTGTCGAGCTAAAGTCTACCCAGGCAACAGTGGCAGAGCATCTTGAACGATATAATGTTCCGTGTGTCAACAAGCCGATGACCTCAATTGGACCAAACACCGAGGCGCTGCACCACCGTCTTCAGACGGCGTTTGGGATGCGCGCGCTGGGTGTGGACCACGGGGTAGTTATTGTGGCGTGTGCTGATCGCGCGATTATTTATCAGGTCGACGAACGCAAATTGCCAGAGTCTGTTTTTGCTACGGTTCAAATGATCAAACGTGAAGATCACGGCTCGGGGGTTCCGCGATGGCCCAAGCCGGCGGCGCGGGGGTTGCCGCCGGCGTACACTGTCAAAAACGTAGCGCATAAGCAGGTTGCTCGGCTAAAGCCGTCGGGCGCAGCAATTGCGCTTCCGGCAGCACCGTCGGCGTGCCCACGGGCTATGCTTGGTGGTGCCAAAGCAATGCTGACAGAGCACGCGCCGCCCCACTTTTGGGTATGGCCCAGGAACGGGCAGTGGCACGCGGTTTCATTGTGATCTAATATATACGTGTGCAGGGTTGCGCTGGCGAAGAACGCTTTTGCCATGCAGCGTGGCGGTTATGAGACCACTCAAACCGAGCGGCTTGGCACTCGGTCCGCGCTTGGGGCAATCGGCCAAAATGCTTTTCACCCGGATCGGATGCAAAACATCCGGGACGCTGCACAATGGTTTACCGGTGCCAACCGCGCCCTCAACATTGCAATTCCCAACACGGCCGGCGACCTCGATGCAATGGTTAAAGCACCGCACGCGACAACGGGCATCCCGTACGCAATTAGCGGAACGGCTACCAATGTCCAGGTAGAAGTTGCCCAACGGCTCAGTGGGTTTCAGGATCCAATCAAGGCAATTATGGGCGTGGGCGTGCACCGCGAACAGAAGATTATCATTCGTCGACAGTACGTGGCGGGCGGCGGTGCCGGCCCAGTCCCGGAACGTGCCCCGGCTCGAACTGTTGCCATTCAGGAGGATACTCGAGAGGTGATGCTCACTCGATATGGTGGGGACATTGAATTCAACATGAATTTGCTGCTTCGTCCCGAGAGTGCAAAGGCCGAGCTCGACATGAAGCTCAATGCACAGCAAGAGCAGCTCGAGAACGCGCTGGTCCGTATCGGATACGATCAGCTTCTCACTACCGGGACAAGCCTGGTCAATGCGATTATTAATTCCAACCATGCGCTGCACTCCAGCGCGGCCCCGGGAAAACACATGGATGACATCTACGTCCAGACCATTTTTGGCGCGCTGCACAAGCACCCGTTCCCAGTCCACAATCTGCTGGCGGCCGCCAAGCGGGCTAGCGCGTACGACATTTCTACCGCCAAAAAGACTGTGATGATCCTCCCGCACGGCACCCCGGAGATGCTTCGGTACTCCAAGCCCGAGACGATGGTCTACTACGTGTCGGGCGTTGGTCGCGAAAAGGTTGATGTCGAGCTCGAAGGGGGCTACACGCTGCCGGAGACCAACTGCACTGTGTTTACGCACATCCCCCCGGCCAATAACGATCACGGCGCGGCCAACCCCCACGCCGACCGATCGTTGCTGACGCGATCAGTCACCATTGGATTCTTCACAAGGTTGGCTGCCGGGCAGAAAATGTTCAACTGGGATACCAGAGCGTCCCATACTGCTGAAGGAGCAGCAGGAGTATTCGTGACGTTTCTTAAACTGCGCATGGGCACCGGCATTCTCAGTGTTCCCGGCAGCTCGGTCGGCGAACTTTTGCTTGGATACCCTTCGACATCGGTGTCTACCAACGCCGCAACCGAATCTGGGCGCATGCAGCTTCGATGTTACCTGGGTGCTGTTGTGTACCGGCCCGAGCAAGTTCTCTTGATGGAGGACATTTCTTTTGAAGGAATCGACGATGCTGTAATGTTTCAAATGGCAGACGCTCCCTACCCGGTTGATAACGGCGCTTTCCGTGCTCGCGGTGCTGCGGACACTGCATTTCTTAATGGTGGTACGGATCTACCGGTCGGCCCTGGGGGGGGGGTAAACCCCCCCGCTTTGTACCGTTTAGCTAATGGTCTAGCCCCCGCAACCAATGTCGCTGCCGGCGTCGATTTGATGGCCCGATTTTTTGAAAATGGTGTCGAAGAGGATCTTGACGCCTTTAGAATGTATGAGGGCACCAAGTATGACGCAGCCGATAACGTTCTGTTCACGAATAATGGCCACCTTGGCATGATTGATTCACACCAACACTGGCGTCGCGCGACTGGGATGCAGGTTTACACTGGTGAATTTAACACCGCCAAACACCTCTAATTGCACGCCTACGTTTTATCTAATTATTGATTACAAGATACCACCATGGTATGGTATGGTATGGGCAGCAACGTGTAATTTTTTTATTGTGAGAATTAAGCGCAACGTGGCGGGCAGCTCAATTAATCGCGCGCGGGTGCTTACAAAACAACCGCGGGCTCGTACGCGGCGGCGAGCGCATTGCGGAGCGAGCTTGACATTGACATGGTGGACGGGGCCGAGTTAATTTGCATTGGTTCGGCAGCGACCGGGGTGGGCTCTGCCACGCGCGCGCGCTTCTGTGGCGCATCTTCCACGGCGGCGGGCTGCTGCATTGTCATCATCTTGCGCGAGCAGGCGAGGATCAAGCGGTCCGCGGCGCGTCGCACACGATCTGCATTTCCGCTCATCATTTGCTCGTTGAGTGTATCGGTCGCAAGGTTGTACTGCTTGCGCTCGGATTCGCTTAGTTGGTTGATTACTTGGTCTATTTGGTCTCGCATAATTTCTGCGTCTGTTGCCGAGCTTTCAAGCTGCAAAGCGCGGCGCTTGGCGGTGGTAGCAACGTTGTTCATTTCCTCCATCCGAGCGGTAACAAGCGCGCGCTGTGCCGGCTCCAGTGCAGCCAGTGCAGCCTCGAGCGGCGTTGGTGCCGGGGTTGTGGCAGCGGCAGCGGCGGCCGCGGCGGGGGCAGCGACTTCGGTTGTTGCGGGGGTCGATGTTGGGATGGAAGCCTCCATACTGACGGGGTCGGTTTTCTCACTTGCCGGGTGATGTCGCATATACCGCGGCACCGATGAAAGCTCCCGCACCTGGATATCGCAGCCAGCACGAGCTGGATCGCGGGTTAGGGTGAGTTCGATTGCATCGTCGACTCCCGGGAAATGACTCAACGAGAGGCTGCCCAACCGGCGGAGTTGGACCATCGATGCGACGTTTGGGTAGTCGTCGCCAATCCGGCCGGTGCACCGACCGACGCCATAACGATCAACCCACGCGTTTGTGACAACACCAACCGGCGCCATGGCCATGGCGCTGCGGTCGCCCGTTTTGTAAAACGTGTCCCGCCCAATGGAGCGCAGTGTATTTTGCGTTGCCGCTGCAACGTTGACTGATGGCAAATCTAATGTGGCCTCGGCGGCCGAAGCCAGCCCGGTGTGCTCATAGGTGATGGGTGTTCCTGGCAATGAAGTGGCTATTGTTCGGGCTGTGTTGTCTCCCATGACATACCCGGGCGTTTTGTTTGTGCGATCTACTTTTTGTGGATCGTACCACACGCCCGCAAAACTAACGCCGGACATTGCTCTGTGTTGGGTCTATTATACATATCAACAAACGCAGGGCTATCGCTTATACTCTCGCAACACACTAAAATAATTGTTCAATTGTGCCAAAATGTGGTTGTCCGCTATAAGCGATGGTAGCGTTTGCACGGCCAAGTGTTAGCCGTCATGGACGCTGAAGAAGCAAACCGAGTTTTTCCGCCGGTTTTTCCATTGCCGAGGCCGCGACAGCCAAGTGGGCGAGTGGTGCCGCCACCACCAAGCCACCCGCCCCGCTACCCGCCATCAATACCAGGACCACCGCTTCCAGACGTGGGGGCGCCGCACAGGGGCCACAACACTATTGGAAATCAAGAGTGGCCGGTGGCGGCTCCCCAATTGCATTCCCTAATACCGAGTCTCGGAGCCTTGTCTTATGACTACAAAGATTATGACCATAAAGTAGCCATGCTGCAAGTTCAACTCATGTCAATGGTAAAACTTTGTTTCTCTCACCAAATAATTGGGATGTTGCCATTGATAATTGACCCTTTTCTGGAGTACATTGGAAATGGTACCAGCATCGTGTCTACAGTGGAGTACAGAACCGACGAAGGCGCGAGAATTACGTATGACGGTGAAGCGATTACAGCATTGGATTGCAAACAAGCGCACGTGACTATAACCCACAGTGGCATAACCGTGTTGGAGTTTTCTGTTGCGAATGCAGGCGCCATTTTAAGGTCGGGTGAATTTGACTGGGCGGCACGCCCGCTGCGGCATTATATTACGATTATCAAAGTTGACGCAGATGTCAAGAAATTGGAAACCATACAGACCACCTTGGGCAGATTTGACCCGCACGAATTAACTTCTAAGCTGCCTCCATTCCCTTTTTATGCTGGGCACGATGCCATTCCTCCTTATGTTGGGGAGTATGCCATGATAACAGTCCACGATGCACAATCGATTGTTCCCCATCTCCCGCCATTTGCGGGCAGTGCGGACCGCCGGGACCGCATATCAAACCGCGTGATATTTGGGTTTCAGATTGATCCTCTACGTACTGATAAACGCAGGGCTATCGCTTATACCGAGATGATGTTACCATTTGTGGTCAATGGCCATGCGGAATATTGCACATTGTTTGGCTTAATATCAAGCAAATGGATCCCACTGGGTGGTGTTAGATGGCGACCGCCGGCCTATCATCATTTTTTTCCGTATCTTGCTACAGAGTTTGGGGCAGTGATTCGCGGCGAGGAAGAGCACCTTTTGGACTGTTTATGCGATCGCTGCGCATACGCGCACGACATCCTTGACGATATGAATGAGCCGGGGGACGATTGGCTGCGAAGAAATAATATGGACTTTATTGAGTTTTCTGCGTGGGTGGAGACTTTTACTGAGAAAGCGGATTGGGAGCTATACATAAATACATTGGCGGAGGTGTCAGATGATGGATTGGCGCTGGACGATGCCAGCGACGCACACAAAAACAACGAGAGAATTGTGCTGGCGGCGGTAACGGAAAACGGACTGGCGCTGGAGTTTGCCAGCAACATACTCAAAAGGAACAAAAAAATTGTGATGGCGGCGTTGCTGCAAAATACGCATTCCACAATACCGGTAATGCAATTTGTCAGCGACAGTCTTCGAACCGACGACGATTTTATAGAGGAACTAGAGCGCGAATTGGCAGCTTCTGCTGATGACGACGACGACGAAGCGGGCGATGACGACGCTTTGTTCTCATCGCATAGCGGGTGGGTTGTGGAAAGCGCCGACGACGACGACGACCCATGGCGGGTCGACGACGACGACGACGACGACGACGACGACGACAGCGCCGAACAGCAGCCCCTTCAAGCGGAACAAAGCGAAGAAGAACCCTTACAGGGAGAGCGCTGGTTAGCCGAACAAGCCATCCAAACATGGACACAAGCAAACAGCTACGCATCATTCATAGATAATAACATGTTGTGACAGACAAATAAAAACACATGATGCGCCGCCGGCCCTGGGGTCTGCCATTCTAGCATTTGTAATTAATTGGGTGGCACTAGTTGAATCATAATTACTACCGCCGATCTACTGTACACTCGAAAACGTGTGCTGGGCGCCGTCGGGACGGGCGCGGCTACCGCCACCGCCTGCATCGCTGTGACAACATAGGGTGCCGCGGCGGCCCCAAGGGCGCGCACAAAGAGGCTCGCCACAAGGGTGGCTGCAATCACCAGCTGGGTGCGCCGGCACCCGTGCAGCCGCAAGGCGCAGCTTGCGGCAAGGCAGCTGGCGGCCAATGCCGGCGCAATGTCCCGGTAGGTGTTGGCGTAGATTAGCGCGGCGTTTCCCACCACAATCAGGGCAATGGCCCATTCAAGCTCGAGCGGGAGCAAGGCCGCCGCCGGTACTAACGGCAGCAGCCACCAGTGCCCGGATACGGATGTTACGGCTACCGCAACGATCAGGGCAATCCACCGGACTGCACCAGTCCGGCTGCAATAAGCGCCAGCACAAGTGTGACCGATTGTACCAACAGGGTGTAGTGCCATTCTGTTATGAGCGTAGCTTGAACAGCAGCGATGTCATTCCCGTCGAACATATGACTACGACATACAAGATCGCTGGCACAAGTTCGTCCATTGGCGTCACGATGGCTGCATTTGGCGCGTGGATATATAACGACACTGGTAGTTAGTTGGCGCGCGTCGCCGTGCCGCCGTGCAATCGGGCGGGGTTGGATATATGCGCGGTGGGAATACGACAAGAATCTGCGCAAAATTTCATGTGGCATGTTGTCGCCGCCGCTGCCGCCGCGGCTGTGCTAGGACACAATGGCGAGCCGCACCCAGCCGGTAAGTCATCGTCGCTATTGGTGGGCCCAACCGACGCTGCCAACACGATTCTTGCAGTCAATTATGGGATGAACACCATCCGTCGGGTAGACTGGGACAGCAAAACAGTTACCGCCGTCATGCATCCCAACGACGCCTTTCCACTAGCAGCAATCGAAACGACGTGGCCGGACACGGTCCGCCGTGTACTGGTGACGGCGGATACAGCAGACGGCATGAAGTATTTCGTAGACGGATCGGTGATAGCAGCGGCGGGTTGCCCCACGCCATTCGCAACCAAAATGACATTGACCCATCTTGTTGATTTAATGTCTGCTACTGTCTACGAGCTGGGATTCATCGCCGGGCCCGACATAACATGCACCCAAGTGTCGCAAATGGCCAATCCGATATCAACCATGTGGGGGGGGGAGTTTGGTGGCGGATTGTCCATTGCTTCATGGCTAAGTCACAATGGGTGTGAATACTGGCTCGGCATGTGTGACACTGGTGGCGTCTGTGTGCAATCCACGTGCCTGCAGCAGCAAACGACCGTATTAAGCGACTGTGGGGGGTTCGCACAACACATTGGAGGCGAGCTGTTTGTGGTTGCAGACCGTGTGTATGTAGCAAATGGCAACGGCAACATGGATGGTTACGACAGTTGCTCCCAAAGCGACAGCCATCTCGGCGGGAAGATACTCGAAATCGCTGCGTCTGGTGGTGTTACCGTGGTGGCGTCGGGGCTGCGGCACCCGTGGACGGCCGTGACAAGCGGTGACACTGTTTTTATTGCAGACGTTGGGGGAAATGGGGTGGAAGAGATAACCGCGGTGGATGCCGGCGACCTCGCCGGGAGCAATTTTGGCTGGCCGATTAGCGAGGGGGATCGCGGGTTTTCGGCAGTGCCACGGTACAGCTCAAAGTTTCATCATCACCGATTGCCGGGGTACACTGAGGACCATTTCGCCGTCTGCTGGGGCCCCCGCCCCAGATCTACTTGCGTTATGGTCTGGCACTGGGTTTTAATTTCGCTGGCGTTTATTGCATTTGCGTCGTACGGAATCTACCGACAACCCGCACCCGAGCGCATAGCGGCGGTGATTGGGGTGGTTGCCGTGGTTGTCGCGGCTTTTCCAGTTTGGGCGGTGTCGACAACGCCCAGACGGGTTGTGGCTTCACCCGAAGGCACAATCCATACATTTGTTGGCGATTTTGACATTGCGATATCAACAAAAACTGCGTACTGGGTAATTTTGGTGGCTGCGTCAATGGCTGGGTGGCTCCAGGGCCGGCACCCTATCAAAAGGATTGCTTACCTGACCCTGTCGGGGCTCGCCGTTTACTACATGATTCGAGTATCACCCCTGGCGTGGCGGATCACCGCGGTGCCGATAATTGTTGCTGCGACTGGGGTGATTGCTGCGCTTGTAGTTGGCATTCCGGTGGGGGGCGAGACGCATGTGTACGCTCACTTGAAGCAACGTTTTTTGTAATTAAAAAGTAAGCAGAGATCACGCGTGGTTTAGTTGGCGGCGGACATGTAGGTGCGCGGGAATTTTCCCTCCTGGTGGTCCTTTGACCACTTGCCTAGTTTTGCCCAGTCGATCGACTCGACCGAGTCCTTGATGTTGGAATTTGCCGCAGCCTTGACGACGACAGGTTCTGGTGCAGTTGTATCGGATGTCGCGGCGGCGGCGGCGGGTGCCACCGTTTGGTTGGTTTGGGCGGAAACCGTCTCGTTGGGGTTTGGCGCTGGGGTTGCCGCCGGCGGTGGAGCTCTTGAATCTGAAATTGAATCTGAATCTGATTCGGTTTCGGAAATGTCCACGGGCGATGGATTGGTTTCGGTGTGCAATGGCGAAGGCGATTTCCGTTCGCCGCACTGAATACCCTGGCAAAATGCGTGCCACGTTTTGGTGTAGAAGCACTTGTGGTACCCCGGTGCAAATTTCCCGCACCCCCCGCACGGAACGTTGGGTGGCGGCACGCCCACTGGGTGGAACGCGTGATCCTGGGCGGCGCCTCGATGCGTGTGTGACTTTTTCCCGCAGAATGTGCAGTTGGCGCGCCGATGTTCGGCGCCGGTGAGTGTGGTGGACTTCCCCGCCCTGTTTCCGAGGTGTCGCGTCGCCATCTCGGTCGGCTGTTGTGATGAGACCAGTGCGTGTGATAGCATACGCTGGCAAAACGGATGATGACCAATTATGGTACTGTAATCGCGTGGCGGTGCGAGTGACACGTTACGTTAGGTGTGGTGGCCGGCCACCACACATTTAGCGTGGTATGTTTACGGTCCATCGCGCTGGTATGTTTACGGCGGTCTTTGTGATCTGCGGACTTTCAGCGGCCTGGGGCGGTGCCGCCGCTAGCAACACTCCGCGCGCTACGCTGGTGACGGCGTACTTTGAACTTGATTCCAAGCATAGCTCGGGCGAGTACGAGGTGTGGATGAATAACATGTTATCGCTGGAAGATCCAATGGTGATTTTCACTACGGGTGATTGGATGCATCGTATTCAGATTCTCCGCGGCGATGCTCCGACGGTCGTGGTGCCGATGGAGCTGTCGGATCTCTGGGTTGCTCGAAACTGGCCCGCTGAATACTGGGAAAAGCAGCTCGAGGTGCACCCCGAGCGATCCACTCACCGTTCGTACCAGCTTTACTGGATCTGGCTGTCGAAGAGCTGGTTTGTCATGCGTGCGATAAAGAGTAATCCATTTGACAGCAATGCGTTTGTGTGGTGCGACATTGGATCATTTCGGACGCCGCATTACAATCGTCTGAAATTGGTACAGAATCCGTACGTAATCCCCCCGACGGCGATGATTTTGATGGCGCACGAAACTCCCGCCGATACGGTGATCCCCTGGGTCCAGAAGTTTAACGGCGACCAAGTCTACGTGGCCGGGGCGCTGATTGGTGGGATGGTGGAGACATGGCAGCGGTTCCACCACCACTTTGAGGCAACTGTTTCTGGGTACGCTCGCCGCGGTATGTTTGTTGGTGAGGATCAGCCGGTGTTGCAATCGACCTGCGTCCAGCGCCCCGGGCTGTGCAAGTTTGTTCTTCCGCGCGGCGTGAAGGGTGATGTGTGGTTTGGATTGCAGTACGCCCTTCATTACGTCAACCCAGGGGTACATACCACGATCCCTCGGTTGCCCCCGCCGGCTCGTATTCATTTTATCTTCACGAGCACCCCGAAGCGCGCACGGTACGCTGCATCGTTTGCAAGCAGCATCTACGCCGCTGGCCTGCAGCCGATATTTGCACAGACCGATGCGTTTCCAGCGCCCGCCATCGCGGCGGTAGCAATTGTGCCGACAGTGCTGCGGGTTGGGCCGGACATGGGCCCGATTAGCCGGTACGCCGCCGCCGCGCAGCTGCCGCCGAACGATACGTGCATTTTTGGCGACGACGACAGCGTGTACACGCGGCAGCGGTTCAAGCAGCTGGCGGCAGCGGTGACTGTGGCACCGTCTCGGATTTATGCCGGGTCGTACGACCCCTGGCGGCGGCGGGTGCCACCGATTGGTGCTGCGTATACCGGGTGGGCTGGGCGCTGTGGTGTGTGGGCCAACGTTTACTGGATGCTTCAGTTTTTACCCGAGTGCAAGTTTGCCGACGACGTGGAAGTATCCTGGACAATTGCGCGTGCTGATATTCCGCTCGGGAGTCTTAGGCTGCCCACCCCCAAGCCGATTGATCGCTGGCAACCTGGCCCCTACTCGTTCCTCCACCGGCGGGCGGCGCGCCCGGCCGACTCGATCTTTGTTAAAAACGGTAGAGATCAGCATAGTGCAAATGAGGCGTGCTGGGCGGCACTGACCTTAAACAATTAACTCAATAAACATACGTACGCGGGTAATCATGCTTACAATAATAACATGCCCAGTTTTCCGGAAGCCCCGGCCGGAGAAAACCACGCTGCCGCCCCCAGCGCCACCAGCGACAGCCACGCTAGCGCAACTACCACAATTCCACCTGTAAACATTTCAGTGCACACGCCGCGGTCGACGTCGGTGTATTCGTCGTAAAAGACGCCCGGTTGCTGGAACCGCTCAATGGGGGCAAGCAAAGCCCCAGTGCAGGTTGCCGTGGTAAACTGGGCGATGTCAGTTTCCGGCAGCAGACGCGCACCGGTATCGGGCGCCGAGGGATCAACCAAGTATCGAAGATCGGAGGAGAGTTCCTCTGCTTCAATGTATGCCGTGCACACTGCGCGGGTGCCGGCCGCAACAAGCACGCCGGCGATCGCAGCAAGCATCATAGGCGGCACCGCCGTCGATAACCCGCAGCATTGGGTGCAAAACCGGCCGTGCGCGGAAATGGCAATCGCCAATAGCGCCGATGCAGCAAACGACGCAAACATGCTCCACACAATCACAATAATCGACTCTTCAATCGCGTCGGCCGTAACTTTTAAATCGTAGGTGTACGCTTCCGCGTCAGCGATGATTTTAGTGGGTACGGTGCATTCTGTCGCGCTGTCCACTTCTCGGAGCGCATTAGCAATAACAGGGCCCGACTCCATAACGTCCACCGCAGCATTAATTGCTTTTGTGGCACCGGCAGTAATCATGTGCGCCCCTACCAGCATCAGCCCGAACATGACCCCCACCCCGCCCAGCACCAACGGTGAGATGGAAATGGGCCGCCGCAGAAAACATAGCGACGCAATTCCAGTGGCGATGACTCCCACCGTCACCACCGAGACCACAATCACAAATTCTGTCAGCACCATGTCAACTAAATGTATGCTGTGGTAGCCGCCCACGGATATAATAACAAACTCACAATCAGTTACTGCGCGCAACATCTTGGTGTGTCGCGCCGCCCACGAGGTTACGCACAGGCAACACTGCATTACAGCACATCGAGCAAGTGCATGCGTCTATTTATGGTTGCATCATTTCACGTTTCGTCATGACCGAGCGCAGTCACGTTGTCGTTGCCACCCTTGTGACTGCGTGTTTACTCGCTGGTGGCACCATCCGCCACGCCATTCTTCGCAGTAAAAACGCCGGCAATCATTGCATCGCCGGCGGGGGGCCCAATGCGGCGCTCCGCTGCGTGTGCGAACCATCGCATAACGGATGCGTATCGCAACCACCTCATACGAGTGGGGCTGGCTGCCAAGAAGACGAGTCCACCGGTATTGTATCCTACCCAGCGTCGTGCACCACCTGCCAGTGTGTACCCCCCAACATAAGCTGGTTACAAGTTCCGCGGCAACTTAACACTGCGCTGTGGTCGCGCAATTGGCGGTCCGATTGCACCGTGGAACACAACTATTACGGATATACCACGCAAGGGTTCCGGTCGCCTTCCGACGCGACTGTTGGACGTAACGTTCTCAAGCAATGGCGAACATGCCGCATAATCTGGATTCGCGTGGGATCGCGCTCCCCAAACGACATAGACTCTTTCATCAAGCACTCGCTCCATTTAATGCGCCACCCCTTTACACTTATCACCACAGATGGGGATAATGACATGCCAACATCGACCAGCCATTACATCACTTTGTTGGAGCATCCTCTTTTGCTGCGATGGTACACACAAAACCTGGCCGTGTCGCCCAACAGTACCTCTGATGCACACGCAAAACTCCGTGCAATTCCCATCGGGTTTGATCTACACACGGCATATCCAGAACGACTACCACTGCTGCAAATGCGCGGATTAAAACCCCGAGAAATGGCCCTGCTAGTAGACACCATGGCTCACTCTCACCGTGAACGTTTGTTAGCAAAACGAGGCGTATCATGTGTACAGCCAGTAACCACCGCCCGCATATCACCCGTGTTGATATGGAAGCTATACGCAACATATGCATTCGGCCTCTCCCCGCGTGGCGTTGGGCTGGACTGCCATCGGACGTGGGAAATGCTTGCACTTGGCATGATACCAGTGGTAAAAACATCAACCCTCGATGTTTTATACACCAACCTACCGGTATTAATCCTTACAAACTGGGACGAAATTTGTTCGTTAAATTTAACAACTGTTGCGAAAAAGCTCGAACCCCGATGGCACAACGTCGACGCAGCACTCACAATGACACATTGGGTACCCGAATACAAGTCGCTTTATAATAGCCACATCTATTAACTGTCCGTGTATCAATAAACAAAAATAAACATTCATAAATGCACAAAATCTGTATGTATCCCTCTTACTAGTGTAACGCCACCAGCATATCGTACCGTCACCCCTGGTTACGCAAAGTAGACACATTGGACGAAATACGTTTGCGTCGACTCACTTTCCAGCACCATGTCATCGCGCACATGTTTTAATGCCATCGCTGCGGCTGCCGTCATCGGGGTAACAATTTTGGTTGCAATAACACTGATTAGAAGTCACAATCACAGGCTTGTGTACCAAATTATGACGAGTGACCCAGCACAGGACCGCCTGCTACCAATGGTGCAAGTCGCGCCGCCATTCGGACCCGCCGGGCCACCGCACGTGTTTGTGTTTACAGACTGGCCGTTGAGCAAATCCGTACGACGAATAATGCAACAGTACCCCAACAAAACGCGTGTGTACAACGTCACAACTGCGGGCAGATTTGTGCGTCGGCACTGTCGAGTGGCGGGAGCTGCCTACGATCGCGTCGTGCCACTGGCGTTTAAATCGGATGTGTTTCGGTATTGCGCGTTGCTGGTATTTGGCGGAATGTACATTGACGACGATCTCATCCTTACTGACCACGGCATCCGCGCCATCAACGAATCGCCCGGCGGGTTACTGCTGATACAAGATAATTACATTGTGACATCCTTATTCCCCATGAGTGTCGAATATCACAACAAGTGGAATGGGTGGATGATTGCCAAGGCACCGGGACACCCATCGATGGCTTGTGCGCTGGCGACATCCATTAGCAACATAATGCTGCGTCAAACAACGGTACCGTTATTGCGTTTTACGGGGCCCGGGGTACTTGGGCAATGTGTCCCGAAATATTCCGACGCATCACTTGTTGGATATCATACCCACAAGTTTTTGCACACCCCCAACAGCAACTACACAATAAATGATTGGTCTGGGGCAGCCATACTCATCCACATTTGCGTGCCACGAAACACGCGGGTTCCTTATTACGGCAACCTACCAAACACCCAGTGGATTTCGGATGCTCAACATAAAACCCTTGCCGTACCACTTGTTCGAGGAGCGTGCCAGAAATCACAATTTGTTGGAGGCACCAAGCACATTAAATACGGCAATCCGGACGGTGGATGGTTTGTATGTGTTACAACCGATTTGACCCCCCCGTGCGTGGTGTATTCGCTAGGGATCAATAACGACTGGACATTTGACAAACAAATAAGTGACCAGTTTGGGTGCAAGGTTCATGGGTTTGACCCAAGCCCGGCGGGCCTTGCATCTCGGGATGAATATATCAAAGAATCACATCTTCGGCAGTATCACAACTGGGGCATTGGAGCAAAGGATGGCACGTTTGGGCCAGGAAAAGCACCGTTCCGGTGGCCGGGAATCAATTATCTTTCGGGGACAAACACACTGCCATGGAACCTTAAAACAGTATCGTCTACAATGCGGCACTTGGAACACAAACGCGTGACGATTCTAAAAATGGACATTGAAGGCGCCGAATGGTTTGCCATGTACGATTTGATACACAAAGGGCTAATCCACAACAATTTTGTGGGCCAAGTTATGATTGAGCTCCATTTTAACCCAACCTACTATGAAAAGATTGTCGAGGACCCGGCAACCGGCGGGTTCCAACTAAGCACAAAACCGGGTGTCGTGGATAACATTGACTATTTAGGGCTACTGTCACTGTTGCTTGACCAGGGGCTGACTCTCTGGCGATGGAAACTTAACCAACATAACCATTATTGCGCGGAGGCATCCTTTATTGGAACAGCGCGGGCGATAAATTAACGCCGTTCTTTGGTTGCCGCAGCGTAGACTCGCTGTGTATTTGTGTATTCAGCTGATGTGTTATACGCATTACACTATATTACAGTGAATGAGCATAGCTGCACCAAAATATCAAAAATGTGACACTATTTCACATGTCACCGCAGCACATAGCCAGTGCTTTTGCCACGATAGCATTTTTTCTTGTACTATTGCGCAACCTATACGTCCAGGAACGGCAGCCACCTCAAATCAATGATATCCAGGTGTATGAGTTTATTGCCGCAACCGCTGGTGTGAATTGTACATCAAAAAGGCCAGTTGACACCATCCCATGCACCGGCACTTACAACAACCGAATCCTGGTGGCAGCCATGCTGGCATACGAAGTTGATACGCTCCAAATTGCGTTGGCAGAGTACGATGGTGTTGCGGACGTTCTGATTACCGAAAACCTTGCAATACACAGTTACAAGTCGCGGAAACAGCAAAAACCGCTCCTGCTGTGGCCACGCCTCAAATCGAACCCTGCATTTGCGACTTTCAACAGCACCGTACACTATACACAGTGTACTAAATCGCGAACAAGTAATGCACTGTGGGAGCAGGAGTTCAACGACAACAAATGTGTCACCGATGCCGTTCGACAATTGGCATCCCAATACGATGTTATTGTTGTTGGATCAGTTGATGAAGTGCTTTCGCGGCGCACACTTTTACGCCTCAAGCACTGTCATCTGCCACCGCTACCCGCGTCTGGTGCAATTGGTATGCCAATGGGTCTACTCGGTCGGAAATTTAAAACTGACTGGCACCATCCCAGTCGGCCGTTCTCGTTCTCGCTGCCAAGTGTGTGGGCAGCTACAGCACCCAACCCGCGCAGGCGTATGAAATCACTTCCAGGCCCGGCTATTGTGGGCGGGCTCCACATGACCAACTACTGCTTCTTGCCCGCAATGTTCCTGAAAACTTTATGGGCCACCGAGTCGCAGACGGGAATCACCCAAGCACACGCGCAATCCAATCCGGTTGCACTAAAGGACGCGTGCTATCGTTACGACGAACTACACACCCGGATATCAGCTCCTGCCAGTCCAGAAACCAGGGTGCCATGGCTACTACACATGTGCCCGAGCTCGTTCCCCGCCTGGTATGGCAAGTTAGATCCACGAGAGCATGCATTTCAAACTTTTATCCGGAAATAAAAATGTCATTCCCAGCGGGGCAATGTTGGCTGTGAGATGTACAGCAATTTATTAAAGAAAGCAACCCTATGCCAGCCACCTGCAGTCTACCCAAGCATTGCAAACATGGTAGCGACGGCACTTGCTGGGATTCCGGAAAACTGGGCATGTTATTATTATAAGCATGATTACCAACAAGGGCGCCTGCTGGTGGTGGCTATTGCACGGCTATTTGGTGACCCAATCGATGTTAGCCATGTCGCCAGCGCAATCGCCGTGGCGACAATAAGGGAGTATCCAACGGCATGCTGGTACAAGCAAGTTTTAGGAATGGCACTTGGCAATATACCGCGGTTCGACGGCAGGTGCAGCGAACCATTGCACTGCGCAAAGTTGTATGGCGCGATGCACTGGCACGTAAATGGTACGTTTGGGCATGCGGTTGGTGCCACAGGTGCAGCTACGTCATCTGTTTGCATGACAATCTCGGTGCCGCAATTATACCAAGCAGGGTACCGGATAAAGACGGTGTGATTTGTGACGATCCGCCGTACTGCTGCAAAGTCCTCCACCGTGCCGATCGCCTGGATGACTGGTCTGCCGCTGATGTTGATCCAAACGCCGCTTCCAGGGGAATGGAAGAACCACACAATGCGTGTCTCCCACCCGGCAAAGTCGGCAGACCACGTCGCATCCATCGAAGCGAATTCGTCCGGCACGACCGCGCGAACAACTTCAATCAATCCGTTTTCCGCGACGGTGACCGGATAGATTGGCACATCAAATACACCATGGCGCGCGTACAGGTCGCCTGTTTTCCATCCCCGCTGAATATACGGCCAATCGCGGTCCGTAAACACCGTCGGCGGCCCAGTGTGGAACGTGGTGTTGAGGGGCACATCGGCCCAGTACCGCCACCCGATGACCGCCCCCGCGGTGGCTATGAGTGGCAGCATTCCCGCAATATAAGTGACAGCGCGAACAAAGTGCAAATGATATTTATCGTTTATGTTAACGGGGGCAATGTTGGCTGTGAGATGTACAGCAATTTATTAAAGAAAGCAACCCTATGCTATCCAGCTGCAGTCTACCCAAGCATTGCAAACATGGTAGCGACGGCACTTGCTGGGATTCCTAGTACCGGGGCCGCCGCGTGGATGCCGTTGCACCCGTACACATCGACCGCGTTGAGCGACACGGTGTATGTAGCAACCAGCGCGACTCCGATTAGCGCGCCGTTTGCATCGACAGTGTCCGGGGTCATTGTGCACGCCCGACTCACTGGATAGTAATGCAGTGCAAAGTTGCCAAAGATGTAGCCGATTGGCCCAATCCCGTCGATTGCAGCCGTTAGGACGTGACACCTGGCCAGCGACATTGCCCAGGTGCCCACCAGCACCGACCCAGCCACCACAGACTGCGTAGTTTGCAACGCTCGCCGGGAACCAAATGCTACACAAAACAAGTGCGCGGCCAAAACTGAAATCCCCCACCATGTCATGTGCCGGGATTTTGGTCCTATTTTTTCTGGTACGCCAAGGACTACCGCCCAGAAACAAAACTCGACGGCGGCGACAATGCGTTCGCGCGAGATGGTGTGCGTAGTTAACGCCCACGCCAGCGCTGCAACCATCACAGCGACATCTAATCCATTCTTGACCAGCCACATATCCAGGCTAGCCTCTCGCACAGTGGCCGACGCCAGCGCCAGGACGACAGCCGGCACTCCAATTGCGCCATCGCCGTGACTGGTTATCGCCACGATTATAATCGCCACGACGACGACGACGACTCGTGGTATCATACTTATCGATGTAATCAGCCCAAGTCCTGCGCACCCGCCAAGCAATATTGCCGGGGCCAGCTGGCGGGGGTATGCACCAGCACCAGCCAAAAGAACCGCGCCCGCCGCTGCAGCCCCATAATTAGTATCCATTGTTTTACCAATTTGCAGCATTCCCGCATATACGTGCACAATGTACTACGGTGCCCCCCCCTATAATTGTTCAAACCCGGTACGGAAAATAATACGGGCTGGGTGTCGGTAAAATTTATGCTCGGTGCACCGAGCACAATATGCGTTGTAAAAACGATTCAAACCGCTGGTTGTGTGTATGACAACTTTTGTGGTGTACAAATCGCAAAAAATATGCACAAAATTTAACCATGGCATTGCCTCAAAAATTGTGCCCTGTCGACGGGGCATAAATTTCTTGATGGGTTGTCGCAATTAATTAAGGGGGCTGCATTAACGCGTTACAGACAAAGATCCGTAAACGCCGCCATCAATGCACCAAGGTCGTCGTCGCGACTAACCAAATGGGTGACACAAAAGCCGCGCTTTTTAGCCATCTTATGACAGCCTTTCGCCGAGCATCTGCTCGCGCCACCGCCGTGCCGGATGCAGTAGCTGGTCGCGCCCTCCGCGCTGCTCTTGCAGCCACTCTCAGCACACCGCCGCCCGCCGCCGTGCTTTTTGCATAAACCGTTTGTGCCTCGCGCGCTGGTCTTGCAGCCATCAACCTTACACCGCGCGCCGCCGTGCTGGATGCAGAGGCCGTTTGTGCCTCGCGCGCTGGTCTTGCAGCCATCAACCTTACACCGCGCGCCGCCGTGCTGGATGCAGAGGTTGCCCATGCCGTTTCGTGATTTTCTCTCGCAGCCCTCAACGCTGCATAATTGACGCTGCGCCGAGCACACCGGGCAGTACCAGTTGTAGTTGCCGGCGGGCTTGGCGGTGAGGCCGACGCAGCCGTAGTGGAACCACCCGTTGCCGGTGGCGCAGTTGTCGTTGTCGCAGCCCACCATGTCGCCGTGCGCCACTTGGTTGCAGACGCAGAACCGCTCCTCGCCTCCGCCGAGATTTTGTGCCGGTGGATCTAATGCCGGTGCCGCCGCCGCACCTGCATCAAATGAAAACAGTGATTTGTCCGGCAATGTCAAATTTTCAATACCTGAAAACGCATCGTCGGGATTTCCGTACTCGGTATTCCCCCACGCTTCCGCTGTTGCGCCGTCAGCCGGTTGATTTACAACAGCGGCGGTGTCTAAAACAACATCAACTAAACCAAGATCCTCTAATGAAAACGGTGCCGCCGCCGTGCCACCGCCGGCATCAGTGCCAATGTCGTCTAATAACATATTCACGGCTTCTTCGTCGAGGGAATTGACAAATAAATTAGCCGTGCCACCGCCGTCGACATCATATTCGGTAAATTCTTCTTCAGGTAACAAAGAGAAATTGTCGTCGCTACTGCGAGGATCCATTGTCCGCGCGTAAAGGAATCCAAAGCACGCCTTTAGTGGCGAATGCGGCGCGCCACCCCAGACATAGGCCACTGTGTGTATAGCTCTGTGGTGGCTTATATACACGTGGGTCTTAAAGTTGCACAATGGCCACCACCGTGCCCAAATCGATGGGTCCGAATTGTATGCTTGCTAATTCGATTGTTAGTGCAATTCGGCTGGGCACATATGACTGCAATTGGCCCGTGGGATTTTTGAACAATGTCGATGAATCTGATATAAATGGAAACACGGCACTTCATCTTGCAGTTATTCACGGCCGGGTGTCGTGGGTTATTGCGCTTTTGCGGGCTGGGGCCAGCCCGGTAGTAAAAAATCGCCGCGGTCGCAGACCTGTAGACATCGAAGGGTCGCTCCCGATTATTGTCACCATGCTCACCTATGCCACCGCTGCACAGCCATACGTGGCTGTGGCCTCAATGTAGTGCCGCGTGGGATACGACCGACACAATGTTTCTCAGACAACTACCTACAGCATTTGTTGTCACCGGCCAGCCTGCTATTTCCAATACGTTTACGCGCGCTTGATTTGGCCGCACAACACAATGTCTACGTTTAACCCATACTCGGGGTACCATGATTTTCTGTGGACGGCGCAGCCGTGTGATGCACCCCGCGAGTGCCGAAATTGCACACTCGCCGGTCGGATCGGTCCCACTGAAACGTATTGGGCGTGTCCTGCGTGCTGCACAAACACTGCGCTAAAAACAGTTGCGTCGACACTGTCGCATTACGACAATGCCCGTGCCAACCAAGCGGCGCGGTTTAAGATGTCAATGTCTAGTATGGTGATACCGGAGCACACGCAACTTATAATGCAGCGGTTTACAGAACTAGGCGGCAAAGTAGTGAGCCGGCGGGTGTGATGTGTTGTTATATTATAACAACCAACATGCAAATTTGGTCCACGTTGCGGGTTCGCCGCCGGGTATTTTTTAGCGTTGGGCCAGCTAGCTACATGAACCCCACAATCGATGTTTTATCAAATACGGAGTGCATCAAACATTGCGTCTCCGCCATGTGGTGTGGAGGGTAAAGTTCCCACTTTTCGCCGTGGGATGCCTTAATGTCGGCGAGAAAGCTCATTGCTGCTGCCATCCGATCGGGCAGACAATCAATTGCTCGTTTCTTCGTGTTGGCGAGGTACGTTGCGCGAGTCATTGTGCCGCCAACAGCCACGGGCGGGTCGGGCGCCGAGGTATATGTAATGGCATTGCCATTGGTACTGGCCAGCCGAAGTGATCCAAACTGGTTCCTGCAAACGTTGTCGGACTGCTCTTCATCGATTGCTGGCCACTTGAACGCACCAATCCGTCCAGATGAGATCCATGAGCGTCTGTGCATGCCCCGGGTTGATGGCATTTCGATGTCGTGGTAGCCGGCCGCAGTTGCGGCGAGACCAGCCGCCGGCGCAATGTGTTTGAATCTGGTGTTATCGACAAACGACAACCGTCTCGGTGACATGCCGACGCCTAGTTCTTTAGCGGATCGAGCTGTTCGCCATCGGCGAAGCGTAGCCGACCCGGCTCGTTTTTCTGCGGCGTGGGGCCCTTCAACGGCGGGTGGCAGGTATTGCATCGTGTGCAGAAGTGTACACCATTGGCGGTGTGTGCATACTGTGCGTTGGATATACTGTAACCGTGTGTGTACATCGTAATACCGTCATGTGTATCTTAGTTGGGTTATCGTATATTGAGACAAACAAAATTGTGCAGCTTGCAAATTGTGCGCGGCGTTTACGGGTAGTGGGGCCAGTTATAGTTTAGGGACTGTTCCGCCATTTCAACCCACCCTGTGCACGTTGAACGATGCATGCGGTGCGCCATAAATCCTGCGCCGCATTCGCCGAACGGTGTTGAACCGATGGGCCCTTCTCCGATGATATTTTTCCACGCGCTTATCATAAAATCAACGGAGACGCCCGATATTCCAACATTCAACACCCATTCGGGCATTGGCACTGTGCCCGAGCGCATGCATTCTGCAATTTTAGCGGGGTTAAACATCACGTCGTGTGGCTGCACCTGTGCGCGCGCTTCGTCCGAAACAACCAATCCGTCCCAGGTTGCGGCATCTAACGGCGATTGTCGAGTCTCCACCATGTGAAGCGCAACCCATACCCGGTTATCGACGCTAATGGGGGGGATACCGTGCCCTTTTCGAGTTTGATTAAGGTCTGCCACTGTTGCTGTTTTGCTATCTAGCGCGCTGCGTTCTTCCGGTGTGGTGCTGACCTGGGATATATGGTCGACCCGCGTGGCGGCGGCTACCATGTCTATTGAATGCGTTTCGGATATTTTTGCGCGGATGTTAACTGTATCAAGAATTTGCTGCATATATTCTTGCACGGCCGCGACAAATGTTCGCGCATCGTCTGCCACCGAAAAAACGACCACGCAGTCTGGCGCAACAGTGTCGTTAAATTGCAGCATTGTAATGTGCAATTTTTTTATGCGTGTCCTGGTAATCTACTTAGCGCCGATGATACCCGTGCATAGTCGTGCACAATTTCTTTGCTGATGCCAACAAGTTCGCGCGGCACTATAAACAGCGAGGGGGGCTTGGCGGCTGACACACGTTCGATGAGCATCTCCCACGCACTGGCATTTGAGCCAATCCATATCAAAAACGGCGATCCCGGCACGGGCGCGCACAGTGCCAACTGCCATACGAGGCTGTGCGCATTGCAGTCTGTAATGTTTTCGGGCCCATTTGAAATCGCGGCGTAAAACGTTTGTATTATTCCTGCGTGGAGAAGATCGCAGCTTGGCATGGTACAGGACGAAGCGGGGGCGTTGTGCCGACAACTGGCCATTCGCGGTCGATTGACGTTGAGCGAGGTGACTGCGATTGTAATGAATTTTAACAGCGCAGCAAATGTCGCGTTGGTCCTCGGCCACTTGGGCGATAAAATTGTGACGCAGTATGACAGTGTTGGGTTGCCTACATACGTTTTATTGGTCGAAGCTCGCGTGCGACAGCAACTAAACGCCCCTGGCGCCCTTCCGGTGCAACTGTCTTCGTTTTCACGCGACGCGCGTTTGTTCATCCGCACGCATGCGGGCCGGCTCAATGTGGCTGTAAACGGTTCTGTTGTACAACACGCGGAAACGTGCACGTCTGTGCACGTGCTTAGTTACATTGCAGCCCGGGATCCAATGGGTGTGAATCTTACACGCTATATACGCCACCGCCCGACTACGTGGCCTGTTGTTAGGGAGCTCGTGGCCAGCGGCGCGGTGTTTGTGATAAATGGGTACGCGTGGGTGTCAAATCACACTGTCGACACTAACTTCCGGAGGCGATGGATCGAAGCCGGCTCGGCTGGCAATCGAGTTCGTTGTTCCGTCGACCACAAGCGCCACAAGCTCAGCCAGCGTCGCGTCCGCTGGCGTCTTGCAACGGACAGCCTCTGTTAGCCAAGTAGTCATAAACTCGACCACCGAACACGACGACTCACAATAGTAGCACGTTTTGTCTAATAGGATTCCAATTGTGACGGGCGCTTCGATCTCGGCTGCAAATTCGTCACCCATAAAACACACTACTGGAAACGAAGTGCCAATCGCCTCGGCAATGGCACAGTTGGTATACATTTCAGGCCCGTTATTTGTGCATAGCTCGGACAGCGTCGCGCACGCAGCGGCGATAATCCGCGGCGAGATTTCGTGGCTCAACAGCGAGCAGTCTGCAATGACTGTTTTAATCGCCATTTCCAGCAGCGGGCGAACGGCATCGTTTGTTTCATCACCGTGCTCGGTGGCCGCTTCGCGGTACGGCGGCAAGTGGCGTGGATTTGCGACGGGGCGCCATGGCTCGCACAGCAAATTAAGATTGACTGCCATGTACCGATCCCCGTATGCTGAGAACGGGGAGGTCCGCGAAATGCCCTTTAGCACGCGCGACATCCGCAGACACGCGGAACTAGATGCGGCAGGCCGGATGCAACTCCATTCAATGGACTGCTTGACGTACTCTTTGCGGAGCGTGTAGAGTGCGCGCAGATGAGTCTCGGAGCCTATTTGTTGGTTGTTTAAATAAACGGCCAAAACATCACACACCAGTCCTGTATTTTTGATGACAGTGCGCTCCAGAATGCGACGCAGGTACGCCTGTATATTATCGCCGTTTGTTTGCCGGGAGTGTGCCAGCCACAGCAGGTGCATTGCAGTGGGTAGCGGAGTTCCTGCGGTGTGGGTCGACATCGGGAGAAATGTACCGGATTTATATCGATGGCCTCCCGGGCACCAATAAACGGGCTCTTGCCGCCGAGGTGGCCCGCGCGCTGGATATTCCACTTTACGCGGCTAACATTGACGACGAACTTGAAAGCAGATCAACATCGGATGACCCCGACGTTCTTGCACTTTGGCTGCTCTGGGTCCGCTCCAAGTTTTCGGTCGACGGGCCGGGTGTGTTTGTCGGGTCGCCAGAATCGTGGAATGCAAGAGTGCGGCTTAGGTTCGAGCACGATTCGGTGCATCCAAGTGCGCGCCAGCTGCGCGATGTTCTATCTGCACTGACCGTGTCGCCATCGCCTTCGCACCGCGTGCTGATATGCGCAACGCCGGAAGAAGCAATGGCGACAGCCCCAGCCGAAAATTATGCGGGCCTGGTCGAGCTAAAAACTGCGGAAAACAATTTGCCAGACCCAACACTGATCTACAACATATGCGACCCCAGCATCGCCTCCGCGATTGTGGCCCACGTCACCCGGCCGCCAGTCCCAATTGCAAAGTATATGTAACGCGGGAATGGTCGCCAACACAGTTGGAAATTGAAACTATATGTTCAGCTTGGTCGTATAGCACAATATCGGAACGGCACGGTATTGTTATTGCACTTGCATCGGGCGGTGCGCTGTTTTCATACGTCAATCGCTGTTTTTCGATTGATACATTTAACCCGTCGTGGGATATTATTGATGGTGAGTTTGGTGCTCCTGCCCACGGCACTGTGAACTTAATTAATGTTGCCGTTATACTGGCGCGGGGCCTTCCCGCCGCGGTTTCGGCGCAGCTGATGGAGATTCCCGTCATTCGGCGCCACCTTAGTCATTTATTTTTTGCGCCGCCGGCCATTTACCGCGGCCTGGAAGTCGGCCGGCCTGATCTTTATTGGATGGTGGCAACTGCATGGGGCGCCCTTCGGCGCGGGAAATATGCCACTATGGATTCTGTCATCACTGCCACCGACGCACTGTGCGCCGACCCGTGGGACTTTACAACTGGGACAGTGGCACTGCGCAATATGACCGCGGCGTGCCGGGCGTGCCAAGTTGTTGCGGTAAACACGCCCAGGGGGGGCATTGCGGACATTTGCATCGACGGCAAAGTATTGCTTACAATTGCGCCGCGCGATAAGATGGTGCTGGCGGCAGTGTTGCTATGGGGGTCCTCGTACAACTGGCTGTCATCAATTCCGTTATGCGCGCCCCACCAGATTACGGCGTTTCGGGCGTATCTCATTACAAACATGCCTGATGTTTCATAATACACACACGTGCTCCGGTCGCCACCCTTGCCACCGCCGCTGGTGTTGCAATTGCATATAGACGTACTCGCCGTACACTATGTTGGCCCTCGATAGGGCCGCCGTGCACGCTGGTGACGACAGCGATGTGGAGCTGACCATCGATTTGTCGCCGCCGCCGGCAAAAAAACCTCGCTTGAAGAGACTGTGCAAAATAGCTGGGTGCGTTAAGGTGGCACGTGGGTACGGGTATTTGTGTCACGCGCACGGGCCGCAGTGCGTTTGCTCGTGCAAGTGCACAACGCCACAGCAGACTGCGAAACTATACGAAAGCCGATGCTATAGATGCTTTATACACCACGCGCCAGATGCGCGTTCCTCAGTGGTGCGATATTGCAACACGTCTAGCACGTGATTTTTGTTTGGTTGTTAATACATATAACAATCCGTGGCTTTGTCGTCAGCTTACCCAGTTTACCGCCGACAACAAGGGCAATGCAGCCGGAAAGTGGCCGACGGCGACAACTACCTGAAGAACCCGCACTTTTTTTATTAAAAAACGCATCCGTAGTGCTCATGCGAGATCCGTAAACGCGGCGCGCAAAACGCAAGGGTGGCTGTGCGGGTAACAAATGAGGTCGGTTAAAAAGCCAGATGCAATAGTAATAATGGCCGGGCTTAACGGGTCGGTAGTCCAGCCGTGGGCCCGGGCTGCGGATCCCGAAGAGCCGGTACAGTACGCGCGCGGATGTGTTGCAAGTTTGAGGCACAATGTGCCAAATATATTGGCTGGCGGTGATACCTCGGACCTGTCTTCTATAGATGAACCGTCCATCAGTAACTCAATTAAATTTAGGAACGACTTGTCGCCGGGCTCTTGGTCGGGCTCTGTGTGCGGCAAAATGGCATCAAACCGAATGTTATCATCATCGTGATCGATCACAATGGAAAGGGTTGTAGAATCATCGGTTTTCTGGATAATAACCGTAATAATGAAACTCGCTGCTTGCACAGGTTGTGAAGGTACGAGAAAACCCCAAAATTCCAATGGCGAATTTGAATATAAAGTCTGTGTGAAGTAAGCGGGAAACGCTTCAGCAAGTAGCTCAAGAATTGTAGTTGAATGATTTTGCGCGAGGAGCGCGGCAATCTCTCCACAGATCTTTTCCCGCGGCATCTTGCTATTGGCATCGTAGCGATGCCTCAGAAATGTTTTGAGCGTTTCTACGGTCAAATTAAGCGGCAGCGCCTCAATAAACTCAGTCCTTCCGGTGGCGAGTTCCTTGTGTGCTCGGTAGCCGTCAATCATTTCTTGGGATCGGTGCGATGTTTGTGCTAATCTGCCCCGCGCCTCTGTGTCCAAGTGCGAGAATATCACGTGTGCTAACTCGGGTGGTGGATTTAAGAGCCCGGGCTCTGGTTCGCGTGACGCGGCCGCCCCCCCGGCGTCTGCCATTGCTGGGGTTTATTTAATACGGTGCGGGTTCGTAAATAGTTAGCGTGGAGTATGTAGGCGTTTAATAAAAATAACGCAACTGGGGGGGGGGGGGGCCTCATTTATGGGGGGTTTGGTCGGTAGGCA
>Ga0302125_10000235_pt1 | contig 31577 bp, 23 predicted proteins | sample CB4_surface_MG_FD_203111 | JGI IMG/M metagenome (GOLD analysis project Ga0302125, IMG submission 203111) | Marine microbial communities from Western Arctic Ocean, Canada - CB4_surface | ecosystem: Environmental > Aquatic > Marine > Oceanic | place: Canada: Western Arctic Ocean | collected... | reverse complement strand
CGGGCGAAGACATTTCGCTGCTGTAATATTCGCCGCGCGTGTGCAGGAAACTTTCGAGTAGCGCCAGTGCATGACTGCGGCCACCCGGCTGGGTGGCTTGCAGGCGCGTCGGGTGTAGGTTCAAGTCGCTGGCCGCAGGCATCGATTCCGAGGCCGTGGCGACTGACTGTAATGCCTGTGGCGCGTCGAGGCAAACTTGGCTCATCAGCGCTTGCCATTGGCGACTCCAGCCATCGCGATTGTGCCGCCCACGAACCACTGCAAATTGCCGTGGTTGATGCCATGGGATGTTCTGTTGGCGTGCCCATCGTTGAACGCTACGATCTCTACGGTAAGTCCAGTCGTTCCAGGTTTCTTGATGCGACCAGAGTGCTTCGATCGAGTGTTCGTCGTGCAGGGCCTGCAAAATATCGCTGGCTTTGCCACAGCGAACCACCAGTGGCGTGCCGTAGTGCTCAATCAGCTGTGCATTGAGTTCGGCGAGGCTTTCGTTGAGAAAGCAATAGTGGCGATGACTGAGGTCAGGTTGTTGCCAGAGTTCGGGCTCCAAAATATACAGCGGCACTGTCGGGCCACGGCGGGCGGCTTCGCTGAATGCCTGGTGGTCGGTAATCCTCAAGTCTCGCTTGAACCAAACTACGTGTGCCATGGTCGATTGGTCAGTGCTTATACGATTTCACCTGCGTCTAGTGCCTGTAAGAATCGGGTGCTGTCTGCGCGGATTAGATCTACCTTCGCGGCGTCCATCTTGCTCAAGGTTCGGTAGGGCATGCCCATTCGTGGGTTCGCTCCAAGCTTGTCTTGCTGGCGGATTAAAAAATCCCAATAGAGATAATTGAACGGGCAGGCGTCCGGCCCGTTCTTTTTCGAAACCTTGTAGGAACAGCCTTTGCAATAGTCTGACATGCGGTTGATGTAGGCTCCACTAGCTGCGTAGGGCTTCGATGCGAGTACGCCACCGTCGGCGAACAGCACCATGCCACTCACATTGGGTAGCTCTACCCATTCGTACGCATCCGCATACACGATCCAGAACCATTGGTTGACCTCTTTGGGGTTGAGACCAGCCAACAGCGCAAAATTACCGAGCACCATTAACCGCTGGATGTGGTGCGCATGCGCATTTGCTTTGGTTTCGACCACACATTGACGCAGGCAGTTCATCTTAGTGGCGGCGCTCCAGTAAAACTCCGGTAGTGGTCGCTTTGCCTCTAGAAAATTTTCCGATACGTAATCTGGCATCTTTAGCCAGTAGATCCCGCGCACATATTCGCGCCAGCCCAGTATCTGACGAATGAAGCCCTCGGCGGCATTCAGTGGGGCCAGTCCGTCGCGATAAGCTTGCTCCACTTTTTGGATACATTCGAGCGGGCTGAGTAGCCCGCAATTGATGTAGAAGCTGAGATGTGAGTGATACATCCAAGGCTCACCTTGCAGCATCGCATCTTGGTAGTCGCCAAAGTGGCTCAGTCGCTCGCGGATGAATTGCTCTAGAGCCTGCTGAGCTTGGGCTGCAGTCACAGCAAAATGAAACGGCTCCAAGTCGCCAAAATGCTCACTAAACTCGCGATCGACTAATTCGAGCACTTCCTGAGTGATGCTGTCTGGCTCACTCAGATAGGTCGCTGGGATGTCCAGCCCACTCTTCGCGGGCTTGCGGTTCTCGGCGTCATAGTTCCACTGCCCGCCAACTGGCTGGTCGCCCTCCATTAGGATCCCATAGGTGCGGCGCATCTCGCGGTAGAAAAATTCCATGCGCAATTGTTTGCGACCCTCGGCCCATGTTGCGAACGTATCCTTGGTGCATAGAAATCGGTTATCGTCACGAATTTCCAGCGGAATAGGGAAGTGGGTTTTCCAGCTTTCAACCTCTTTGAGCACGGCATATTCGCTCGGCTCGGTGACGATGATTTGCTCTGGACTGAGCGCTTCAATCGCCCGCTCCAGCTCACCAGTCAAACTGCCCGCATTGTCGGGGGCATCATATCGGATGTATCGGGTGCGGTAGCCAGCTGCGTCTAGTTCCGCAGCAAAATGCCGCATGGCAGAAAAAATGAAGGCGATCTTTTTTTTGTGGTGCGGGACCCGCGTCGCTTCGTTACGTACTTCGCACAGCAACACCACATCCCGTGCCGCATCGATATCCGACAGGCTGGCAATGTGGTGACTGAGTTGATCACCTAAAATAACACGTAAAATCATAATTATATAAACGTGCCGCGAGCTATCAAACTTACATGCTGTAGTGAATTAGTGTTAAAGTGAGTCGGTTTCAGCCAGGGCACCCCGCGCTTTGCTTGTACTGCGCCACCTCGTGTTACTCTGAGCAGTCTGCTTCGATGGTATTAATTACAGCTTTGAGTGTGTCCGATGCCCTCGGATTCGAACCGCGACTCCTATCGCCATTGCGCTTGCTGCTCGATGTCTGTCACGCATGTTTGGCATATGGCATCCGAACAGAATCCTGAACCACACAAGCGCCGAGTGCGTTACAAGGGCAAGAACCCGCGTCGCTTTGAGGACAAATATAAGGAGCTCAATCCCGAGCGCTACACCGACACCGTCGCCCATGTACTCGCGGCTGGTAAAACGCCCGCCGGGCAGCATGTGCCGATCATGCTAGACGAGATTATGCAGGCACTCTCGGTGTTGCCAGGTGAGCGGGCGGTCGACTGCACGCTTGGTTATGGAGGTCACGCCGCAGAACTGTTGAAAGCCATACAGCCCGGCGGCTGCCTGCTGGCAGTCGATCAAGATCCCATCGAGTTGCCAAAAACGCAGACGCGTCTGCGCACAGCTGGCTTTCCGGCAGAATCCCTGCACTGCGAGCGCACCAACTTTGTCGCCCTGCGCGCAGTGCTGGGTAAGATCGGCTGGCACGACGGGGCCGATGCCATTCTCGCCGACTTGGGTGTCTCTTCGATGCAGATCGATAATCCAGCTCGCGGCTTCAGCTTTAAACATCAAGGGCCGCTCGATATGCGAATGAACCCAAATAAGGGTATCTCAGCCAGCGCCTTGATCGAACAATTGAACGAACCAGAATTTGCGGCTCTGTTGCGCGACAATGCGGATGAGCCCAACGCGGCACGTTTAGCCACCGCCTTGGCTGGACAGACATTTGAGACCACCGGAGCACTCGCTCACGCCATTGAGCAGGCGCTACCAAAATCGTTTGACGAAGATCGGATTAAACTCAGTCAGCGACGTGTGTTTCAGGCCCTCCGTATTGCGGTCAACGATGAGTTCAAAGTTCTCGATGGCTGGCTGCGCGGCCTCCCTGACTGCCTGAGGGGCGGTGGGCGCGTTGCTGTGCTGACCTTCCATAGTGGCGAGGATCGACGGGTCAAAAAGGCCTTCCAAGCGGGACTGATAGATGGACGTTACAGTGCGATCAGCGAGAGCGTCATCCGCGCTTCCTTTAGTGAGCAGCGCGACAACCCTCGGTCCAGCTCTGCAAAACTGCGTTGGGCGGTGAGGGCGCCGTCTGCTGCGTCGCTCTAGCCCCTGCTGCGCTCTTGATGTAGCGCGCCAGCTCGTATCCGCTGTCACAGTCTTTATTTAAAGCGATTGACCCTTTCGCTGAAACGACTTAAATCTAATCATTTTAAAGCTTCAAATAATGGCTAAGCTAATTCCGGAATCTAACTGCCTCAGCACGTAACCCGTCCGATGAAATATAGTCCCTTGCAACTTCTTTTTCCCGGGCTCGTCGTGGTGGCCACGATCATTAGCTATAGCGTATTTTTAGACCGAGATGCGCCCGTCGTAGGTGATGCAAACGCTGCACTCGGAGTCAATCGAGCGGCAACGACGACTGCTGATTTACCCCCAAGTCTAGGCTATCAGGCAGACTGTCTTTCTTCAGAGTCCAACGGTACTGAAACGGTGTCGACTCAAACGGGCGATCCCGCGCGAGCGATTCAGCCGAGTGATGACAAAAGCAGGCCCATCACTCAAGGCGTTCCAGGCGCGCGAGCGACTCAGTCGACAAACACACCAAATCTAGACTTTGACGGACAACAGGTCGCAGGAGGGCAGCCGGAGTCGCCTGTAAGATCAGAGGACTTGGCCCCTTTGCTGCAGTCCTCGGCAAGGCCGAAGGGCTTGGAGATTATTTCGGAAGTACAAGCGGACCCCGAAGATCCCCGCTATGCTGATTTTTTGGAAAACGGTCTGACAGAAGTGATGGACTATTTGGACGGCGTTTACAGTGAAAGAGACAATATTGATGAAAACACCGAGAATCTGGCACTCGACGAACTACTCTTAACTGAAGATTCCGATGTCAGAGTTTATTTTTTAAAGGAAGGCACCATCTTTCAAAATACCCTGGGAATCGAAAATAATGGTGATCAAAGCCTCATTTTTCCAAATGCGTCTTCTGCGTATTCGTACTTCACAGATGCAGAGACTCGAAGCACTGAGATCAACGAAAATATCCCCTTAATCCCCGGAGACTATGTTGATTTAGGACAGCTTAAAAAGGGTAGTTTAGTCGACCTGTTCTTGATTCGAGACGGTGCGCAAAACGAAGATGGCTTGGTGTTTTGGGTTGATCCAGAAAGTAACCCCGATCAAATAAATCACGCAAAGCTGCTGGCGGTTTATGATGAAAATACTCTGATCATCGGTTTTGAAGACCAGCCAGACGGGGGTGACAAAGACTACAACGACCTTGTTATTGCAGTTGAAATAAATCCAGCAACTGGTCGATAGCTCAGCTATACCAGAGAGACAACGGCAGCGGTTAACATGAGAATATGCTACCTGTTAAGCGGCGCATACATCAGATGAACCGATAAACGATTTTTTGCCACAGATCGCTGATCACTGAGGTGCCCCAAAGCCGATCGTGGTAGTCTTCTCGCACCAGATACATATGGTCTTTGAAATCCCAGAAGATGATGGTTTTCCCCTCCGGTTTGAGAGCCAATAAGCCCTCGATATTGCGAAGATTTGCGACGTGTAGCATTAGGTAGTCGGCGTTCGATTCGTTAAATTCTTGATACAAGCGTTTGGTCAGCAGATCGAAGTGCAGGTAGGTGGATGAGGTGAGCCAATAGATTTGACCTGTCGGCACCGAGGGGTACATTTCATGTATGTAGCGGATCACATCGCTGGAGATCGAACTGATCATAATATCTTTCTCTCGGCCGCGGGCTTGAATGTCTTGGATGATGACATCCGCGAGGCGGCAGTCCTCTTCATTATCGCCCTGTGACTTGATCTCAATATTTAGCTTTTTATTGACGGTGCCGATGATGTCTAGGTAGCGCACGATCTGGCCGTCGGTGGCCTCCACAAGTTCAGCGTAAGTCGAGTTGTTGATGGTGGCGAGTTTGCCAAATAGGCGCAGCAGTCGCTTGTCATGAAAGACCACAATCTGGCCATCTTTGGTGTATTGGACATCGAACTCGATGAACGCATACTGGGGGTCTTGGTCTGCCGCGAGCAGAGCTGAATAGCTGTTCTCTAAGTGATCAGTGGATGCGCCGCGGTGTGCGCCGACGGTGCAGGGATAGTCTGGCAGCGACTCTGCAGATCGGCCAATGTGAGTCTCCATCACCTCACTCAAGCTGCAGATGTGGTGCAGGAATGCTCGATCGGTCAGCAGCCAGACGAGTAACACTACGCCGGCCAAAGCGAATGGCTTGAGGATTTTGATAGCTACGTTCTGTGGTGTGCCTTTAATGGGCTGATTATGGATCCTCATAAGAGGGCACTGAGATTCAACTATTTGGCGCCTAACCACGGCTCGGCATCGAGCAAGGCGCTTAGTTCCGGCCAGCCACCTGCTTGCTGCTCCTGAAGCACGTAAAGATACAAGGCAAGTTCGCCCGCTGGATACGTATCACGCATTGCTGTAAGTGCCTTGCTGAGCGAAGTCGCATCCATGACTGCTGGAAATTTTTCGACCATGCCTGCGCCGTCATGCTTGATGTTCATCCGATCCAGAAAGTCGATTAACATTTCTTGGCGACCGCGCATCAGCCAGACCTCCAGCACTTGCATCGCAATCTGCTCGGCTGGCTTACGACCGCAGGCAGCAGTCAACAACGTGACCTGCTTCTCGGGCGATTGTTTGGTAATGAACACTGGGCGCATTTTTTGCTGCTCAGCGAGCTGCTGGACCACGCCCTTATAGGACTCACGCTCCTCTTTGCGGAGATATGTGAACAGTGTTGCTGCCAGCGCAGTCGGCATGGTTTGAAAGATTTGATATGCAAGCATATGCAGACAACACTTCATCTCGCAGGCTTGCGGCAATGCTAAAATTCAGCCGCCAGTGGTTAAATTCAATTATACTAACGAAGATGACTGGGGAGAAGTGGCAGTTTTAGTCATGACTCGCCGCCTGCCGCGGTTCCTTTTTTGCCTTTTGTTAGTCACGTCATTTTTGTGACTCTGCTAATTGCTAGCGCCGATGCGATGGCTATACTCAGATCATGAATCATATATTAGCGCAGACTCAGGGTGACTTCGTCGCGATTCAATGCATCGATAAACTGACCGAGTTAGATTTTGAAATTATCACGCCTTTATTGGAGTCGCAGATCGAGGAGTATCACAAAATTTCGCTCTTCGTAGAGATGAAGGATTTCCACGGATGGACTGACGGAGGGCTCTGGGCGGATACCAAGTTTGAACTCAAACATCACGGCGATTTCACTCGGATCGCGATTGTGGGCGATCAGAAGTGGGAGAAGTGGTTGGCGATGCTGTCCAAACCATTCACATCAGCCAAGGTCCGCTATTACCCGATGGAGCAGCGCGAAAGTGCCATGAATTGGGCCTCCGGTGGTCGGTTGTAATGCTACCGGATTCACATGCTCTTCCTATCCTTCTAGGGGAAGGGGCATCATCGTAGCTTGTGCGGTCATGCCAAGCCATGCGAATGAGGGCGTCCTTGCTGAAGGGTTTAGGTCTTTGGCTCGCATACTTGGTTTATAAGTTAGGACTTACCTCGTATGGGCGTCTCGCTTAATTGGGCAATTGACTAGTTTTGCAGGTCATTCCCAGCGACTGGCTGTGACTTCTGACTGCGGCAGGCTTTTGAGCAGTAGCGCACTGCCTCCCAGCAATTGGCCCAGCGCTTGCGCCAGGTGAATGGCCGCGCGCAGCAAGCACATATTTTCTCGGGCAGATTTTCTTTGCGGACTGTCTTATTGTTACGACGCACATTAAACAAACGTGTCAGCCGCGAAGTCCTTTCAGTTTTTTTTGAGAGAGTTTTAAAAGTCCCTGTTTCTGAAAAATGGCTTGTCGGCACGCTCGCATCTACGTCTGCCCTTTTTTGCCTGCTCGCAGGCATCGCTGCCATTTAATTGTTAGCGATGCACTCGTATCATTCCCCTCCGATCATGCCTCCGCCGCGGCCTCAGCTGCGAGCTCAGCCTCAAAGTCCGCTTCCTCCTTCGCGATAGCATCTGCTTCGCCTTGCTTGATGGCTTGCTCGGCAGCTACGAGTTCGGCTGCCTTTTCAGCTTCGAGTTTTTCAACTTTGGCAGTCTCGCGAGCGAAACGCTTATCTATCTTCTTTTGCTCTCGATCGCGGCGTCTCTGATCTTTGCTTGGTGTGAAGGCCATGGTGGAATCTTTTTGAAGTTCTTGTGATTGGTGGATTCTGCTCGATACAGCAGTTACATTGTCGTCATACCTTGCTGGACTAGTCTAAAACAAGAAAAAAGAAGAACGAGGTGAAAAAGTAAAGTAAAGCGTGGCAGGCCTCAACCCTGATTTAAGCACCCAATTTCTGTCTTCTATGAGTGAATTGGTCTTTTTTATTTTTCCAAATAAGGTTAACTCCCTGCCATGAGTATTCAGCGACAAGAAACAAAGCAACGTATGAGCCGCATCGTTATTCACCACGACACCGTTTATTTATGCGGGCAGGTGTGTGCGGACGCCAGCAAAGGCATCGTGGCACAGACCGAGACCATGCTGGAGAAAGTCGATGCGCTGCTGCTTCAGGCAGGATCAGATCGTGAGCACATGCTGTCGGTAACCGTCTACGTCCGGGATATGAAGGATTTCGCAGCCATGAATGCTGTCTGGGACGCTTGGGTGCCAGCAGGTCATGCTCCAGCACGAGCGTGCGTGGAGGCGCGTATGGCACGCCCTGAACTCCTAGTTGAAATTTCAGTCATAGCGGCACTGAAGTAATAATTTTGGTGGTTGTTCCCGCGCGAGCTTGTGTGGAGGCGCGTATGGCACGTATTGCACGGGCTGACGGAGTGCGGGCACAGAGCTGGTAAAACGGAACGGTTTGCCCTGAGTTTGCGAAGGGTGACTGCCGCGGGTGCCCTCTGGGCGGCGAAAGGAACAACTCCTAGTTGAAATCTCAGTGGTCGCCGCGCTCAAGCAATAGATCGATTCTGGCCGTGCACGCAGTGGACCTGCACTGCTGGACTCGCCTAACCAATGTTAGCCGGGAATCTGGTATGTCCTCGTATCATACCTTTCCTGAACGCCGGTAGGGGAGATGTTTAATTTAAGTGTTTGACCCTTTTTTTCGGTTCATTGGGAGGGACGACCTCCGTGTCGTCCGGTACCGATGCGGGAGAGGCATAGATAGACGGTGGATTTGCTTCTGGCTCTTGGGAGGGACGACCTCCGTGTCGTCCGGAACCAATGCGGGAGAGGCATAGATGGACGGTGGATTTGCTTCTGGCTCTTGGGAGGGACGACCTCCGTGTCGTCCGGTACCGATGCGGGAGAGGCTGCCATGGCTAACAGCCTATAGAAAATCTTAGATTTTCATGTTATTTCTAAACTGCTGGCGGTCGACACGGAGGTTGACCCTCCCCAATAGAATAGCCGCCACATCTGTGCTCACACGATCGACTCCCACTGTGCTTCGTTTAATGCCTGCAGGTCGGCACCTTCCCGGTCCACATTGGGATGTTTCTCTGTGATGTCTTTTGTGTCTGGTACCTCGAAGCTTGCTCTGGGATTTTTGGAGGGCAACGCTGCGTCGTTGCCATGGTGTGGGACGAGCGTTTGGAAACGACAGAGCGTTTCCCTCCAGGCGAATAGCATCGAAGCTTGCTCTGGGATTTTTGGGAGGGCAACGCTGCGTCGTTGCCATGGTGTGGAACAAGCGTGTGGAAACGACAGAGCGTGGTTTTATTGTGGTCATGTCGCTTGCCGATGGGATACCCCCCAGACGAATACCTCGGAGCTTGACCGGTCAGCTCTACCCGTTGGGATATTGCATACAGTATGCCAGCACACAGATACTGGTGGCGGTTGCGACATTGTAGCTGTACGGGAGGCCCCAGATTGGTATCTCGACGACGGCATCCAGTATCTCAAGGCATTCAGGCGAGAGTCCATCGCGCTCCGCTCCGATCACCAACACGCACTTGTGAGGGAATTGATAGTTACCTAGGGCGCTTGAATTCGTCGTTTGCTCTAGGCCTACGAGTTGATAGCCGTCGAGTTTGAGCTTTTTAAGGACAGGAACCAAGCTGCGCTTCACTGTCAGTTTGACGTTCTCGGCGCCGTCTCGAGCGATCTTAGGGTCGACCTTGCCATTACCGGTGGCAATTACCTCGCCGACTCCGCAGCAGCCCGCAGTTCGCATGATTGTCGATAGGTTGACTTTACTGTGCAACGGGGAGCAAGCGATGATCAATGGCCGTTCCTGAGTCAGCTCTGCTGGTGGTTTGTGCCTGAGGTGTTCAAATTTTAGATCACTCATGAGCACTGTCCATTCGTAGTCGGACTTTGAGAGTAGAGTTTGATATTTAACATTTTTGAACGCTAGCCGGAGTGTCATTTCAAGCAAGGGAATTGACTTCCGCTAAAAGGGGTCAAACGCAAAATATCAAGATTTAGCTCTGGTTGACCAAATTGCTGACGTAGTGTGGGGAAATGCTAGAAGATCTGTTACCTATGTCCTAGCTCCATGGAGGGGCACTGTTCTAGCCCAAGCCTGAGAATTGACCAGCGGCTTCGCTTGTAATCGCTGATGAACCGCTTTTTTGCCTACTCCTTTATCCGCCACACCTTGACGGGCTTACCCTTCCAGGTCTCCGTCGCGATTTTCTTGAGAGCTGCAGCCACCGCGTCGCGGGCCACCGCAGCATACGTCCAAGCGTCACACACATTAATTTGTCCGACCTGATTGCCCCGCAACCCGGTCTTACCCGTCAGAAGACCGAGGATATTTCCCGCGCCTATTTTCTGGCGCTTGCCGAGCCGTATATGCAACGTGACCATTGGTGCCATCGCAATCTGCGAAGACAACACCTGGCGAGACGGCAAGGCCGACGTCTTGAAAGTCTTACCGAAATGCGATGCCAGCGCGTCCATGGCTAAGCTGTCCCGCGAGCCGAATAAGGTATGGGCAACCCCTTTACTGCCCGCGCGCCCCGTCCTTCCAATCCGGTGCACATGCACTTCCACGTCCCGAGCCATCCGGTAGTTGATCACTGCATCCACAGAATCGATATCCAGGCCACGCGCCGCGACATCCGTAGCCACCAACACGGACACGCTCTTATTCGAAAAGAGCACAAGCGTTTCGTCGCGCTCGCTTTGATCCAAGTCGCCATGCAGAGCCATTGCGCTGAAGCCGAATCCAAGCAACTCGTCGCGCAGCTCCTGCGCTTCTACTTTCGTGCTACAAAAAATCACCGCCGTCTCCGCACGCTGCTCCTGCAGCAACAGGCGCAACGCCATCAGACGTTCTCCTTCGCCACACTTATAAAAGAATTGCTGAATGCTGCCGTTCTCAGGGCTCGCTTCGACCTGAATCATCATCGGCGCATTCATCACCTTCTCCGCGATCGACTGAATCGCCCGCGGATAAGTCGCGCTGAACAATAAGGTCTGCCGACCCGCTGGCGTCTTCGCGATGACCGCGTCCACCTCTTCCTGAAAGCCCATCTCGAGCATGCGATCCCCTTCGTCAAGAACCAGCATGCGTAGCGCTTCCAAGCGTAGGGCATTCGTGCGCAAGTGCTTGCCGATACGCCCCGGCGTTCCGACTACGATGTGGGCGCCATGCTCCAAAGACTTCACCTGAGGCCGCGACGGCATGCCCCCGCAAAGTGTAAGTACTTTCACGTTCGGACTCATTCGCGCGAACTGTCGGATCGCCTTCGAAACCTGATCCGCCAACTCACGCGTCGGGCACAAGACCAGAGCCTGCACCTGCAAGCTGCTCGTATCGAGCCCCGCCAATATGCCCAAGCCAAACGCCGCCGTCTTACCGGAGCCTGTCTTGGCCTGACCGATCACATCCTTGCCCAGCAATATCGGCGGCAAGCTCTGCGCCTGTATCGGAGTCATCTCCGCATAGCCCAATGATTCGATGTTTTTCAGCAGCGCTTGCGGCAGACTGAGAGAGGAGAAGTTTTTCGCGTTCAAAATAGTGTCTTTAGCCGACAACAGATAGCATCCGTCACCACACATCAACCCCCATCCGATCTCAAAACCCAAACGCTTCACTTGTCTTGTTGTGGAGAAACCGCTCCTTGCGATCGTTCCCTCGACTGATGATCGAGCCTGTCCTGGCTGTGTCCTAAGAAGCCGGGCAGGGGAGTGGTTGAATCTTCATGTTGCCTGGCCTGAGCTTGTCGAAGGTTGCGTTTGCCTCCTTTTTTGTAGCCCCCGAAGCGTGCTAGAAGCCTCCTTAGACGCCGATCTTCCAGACGCCGCGTTCCCAGAAGGCTTCGATGGTTTGGCGTTTCGCCTTATTCAATAGGTTGGAGTGCGATTGCGTGCTGCTTTTTGCATAGTCCGCCAGGGAGAGGATCTGTTTGCCTTCGAGGTAGGCGAGTCGCTTATGATAGGAACTCGTGAGTGCCTTACCCACGATTTGCTCCATCAGCGATAGGTCGCTTTTTTTGTCGAAAGCAGCAAATGCATCGTAGTATTCACTGCGGTCGATGAATTTAATGTTGATCGGCGCATGTCCTTCACGAGTCAGCAAGTAGTTATTTAAAACGCGACCGATACGGCCATTCCCATCGACGAAGGGGTGGATGTGCTCAAAGCTTAAGTGCAAGCGAGCGATACGCGTGATGATACTCTCCTTAGAGCCTGTCTGATAGGCGATCATCATGTTCTCAAGCTGCTCGACTACCAGCGAGGGATCGGTCGCAATGTGGTTGCCGACACGAACCCATTCATCCGACTTTCTAAATCGTCCCGCTATATCATCACGTATATTGCTGATGAGCATTTTGTGTAGCAAAAGCATCATATCCAAAGTCAGCGCTTCTTGCCCCGCTTTTTGAGCAATATACTCCACGACCCGTGCTAGGTTTTTCGCTTCGAACAGTTCGCGCTCATTTATAAAACGATCCAGATCGATCCGGTTTAAGATCTTATCTGTTTCTTCCAGAGACAGCGTGCTGTTCTCAATCGCGTTCGAATTATAGACCTGCTCGGTTACTTCAGATTCGTAGATCAGACGCAACAAAGACTCTTTGCCTAATCCAGCCTTCAGGTAGCGAGCCTGTAAATCCTGTATACGACGGAAGACTTGGAAGGTGTTGGCCATTAGCGATAAGTGGTTATATTTTAACGATTATGCAATGAATATAGTGAATGAGGGGCCGTTTTGGTCTATTATTCACGATAATGGGCCGCCATTAGTTGAATATATGTAGACCATCCAAACCGCCTGCAACTCCTCCCATGTCACCTTTTGTCGCCCGTTGCGGTTGCCCCTTTTTTTGTAGCCCCCTAAGCGTGCTAGAAGCCGCGCGGATTACGTCCATTGCCGCGCATACGCTGCTGTTTAACCGCGGGCGGATTCTCCAAATAGAGGCTATACCATTGGTCCCCCAATCCTGCATTAGAGAAACTCTTTACACTATCATTGGTCAGGTGTTCCCAGTTCTGGATGAAGGTATCGACTCCAGTGGCCTCTTTGGCCTTCAACAGGACCCGACGGGCTTCATCAGGCTCGCCCACCTGAACGTAGATCCACGACATCAAGCCGTAAAGCAAAGTGCCGCGGTCGCCCCGAAACCACATAATCTTGCGCTTGAAGACCTTTTTCGCGCCCGCCAAATCATCGTTCTTATAACAGCGCGCCATCCTCATGGCCACCGCCATGGCTTCCATCATCATCGGGCCCCTTAAGAATCCGCAGGTGGCAAGGATCTCGTCAGCCTTGTCGAACTCCTTGAGCTGGTAGTGAAACTGCAGGCGCATGGTAGCAATCTGGCGTCCCATGAGCAAGGACCACTTCCGGAAGGGTTCGAGTCCCTTGGTGAGCTCTAATCCCTGCTTAAGCATGGCCTTTTGATCCGTTTCGATCTGGCGTTGCATCTGCTTAATGTTGCCGCCGGGCTTATTCTGGAACTGCTGCACCTTCCGCTGTATGCGCCTCTGACCGGCTTCCATGCTTTCCTGCAGCGCAGATTGAGCCTTGGACATCTTTTTCCGAACCAGGAATCCGACCAGGAAAAACGTGCCAACAAATCCGGCGATACTAAAGAAGACCGTCGTCCCCGTATTAAACTGCGAAGCGATCGAGGCACTAGCCAATGAGAGTGCGACCAGCGCTGAAATGATAAGTGAAAGCATACTTTGAGACTTTTTGTCTAATAAATTTAATCAGTAATTTGATTTTTCCAAAGTTGATATGAGCACCAGAAAGGCGTCAAAGACCAATTTCACGACCTGCCTTAATAAAAATTCGCTAAAAGGGGTCAAACGCAAAATATAAAGATTTAGCTCTGGTTGACCAAATTACTCACGTAGTTCGGATGCCCCATGCGTAGTCTTTTTGCTATCCATGGGTTCTTTGCAGTGCTCTCCTTGCGCAGACGCTTTGCAATACTGACTTTCCAGTCGGCTCCTTTTGGGGAACTCTCAATGTCTGATTCCTTCTTCTTGAGGCGCTTCATCTCCGCCTTAACGATCTGTTCCCAGTTGTTCTCGTTGAGTTCTTTTAGATCCACGCCTTCCCAGTCGATCATCGGAGTTTTCTCAGCAATGTCCTTCGCGAGTGCTTTCTTCGCTTCCGCGCTTCCGAGAAACCATCCACGGCAATACTGTTTGGCCAATGCATCGCGCTTACGTGGGCATCCTTCATCCACGAGCTTCAGTCGCTCCTGGTATTTACGCATGCCTCCCAGTGTGTCTGGTAGCTCGCAGAGTGAGAGCAGGGTGGTGCGGTCCAGTGGTGTCTGCCGCGATCGCTTAAAATACTTTGGGAAGCTGGAGAGTGTATGATCTTTCAGCTCATCGATACTGCAGAGCTTCGCGCGAACTGGATTGAGATGCACATAGTCGATCAATCCCAGCAACGGGCGATCCTCGTTAATGAGAATCGATTTGTAGCGCCCTTGGAACACATGCCCACGCTCATTACGGAAACGGTTAAAACGCGTCGCAAAGGTGCTCTGCAGCCATTTCATGCCCTCCACCAGATTTGGCTCCGGCGTCTCGATCACCAGATGGTAGTGGTTGCTCATGATCACATAGGCATAGAGCTTCCATCCACAGCGCCCAGCCGCTTCAAAGATCGTTCGCTCAAACGCTTCCCCCGTCTTATCGTGAACAAAAAGGTCCTTACGGTAGTTCCCGCGGCTAATGACGTGGTAAACCGCACCAGGGTATTCGATCCGTTGTTTGCGTGGCATGAAGAAGAAGCTAGTCGTGGAGCAGGGGATGGGTCAAATCTTTATATTTTGCGTTTGACCCCTTTTTGTCTTCCCCTTTTTGTCTTCCCTACGGCGTGAGGCCCGCTTGTCGAATCTATGTGTAACGGCCGAGCGTTTTTGAGAGTTCTCTTCGGCTTTGCCGAAGGAGCTTGAAGGGCGAAGTTGGAAACTGCTTCGTTAGTAGATCCATATTTTATTTTTCAGAATGTTGAGCTAATTTGTTCAGCGTAAACCTCGTAAATCCTTCTCCCGTCCTTCATGACGGTGCTCGGAACCGAGGTTTCTTTTTGCCCTAAATACTGGCTTTGTTGAATTACTCATAAGCGTTAGTATTTTGTGCAAAAGAAAACGCGTCCTATTGCTTGGACGCGTTTTTTGTGAATTTTGGGCCTGTCTTAATCGTCTGGAGATTAAGAGTAGGATTATGATTAAGAGTAAGACGGCTTAACCCACGTATGCCCGAGCGTTTTGAAACATCTTCAGCCAAGGGCCGGCTTCGCCTTCAAAGACTCCATCGGGTTTATATGACATCTGAACGGATCGGAAGCAGCGTTCGGGATGCGGCATCATGATAGTGGCGCGGCCGTCGGCTGTGGTGAATCCTGTCGCGCCGGCGGGGGAGCCGTTCGGGTTGGCTGGATACTGCTCCGTTGGTTCGCCGTTGAAGTCGATGTAGCGGGCGCTGATCTGATCACTTGTTAGGCATTTTTCGAAGTCGCCTGTTGCGGAGAAGTCGGCGCGGCCTTCGCCGTGGGCGACGGGGATCGGTAGCAGGCTGCCTTCCATCCCCTTGAAGAAGATACTTGGGCTCTCCATGACTTCGACGTTGGCATAACGCGCTTCGAATTGCTCGGAGCGGTTGCGGACAAACTGTGGCCAGTGCTCTGCGCCTGGGATGATGTCCTTGAGTTGGGAGATCATTTGGCAACCGTTGCAGACGCCGAGTGTGAAGCTGTCTTCGCGTGTAAAGAAGGTGGTGAACATTGCCTTGAGCTCCGGGTTGTAGAGGACGCTCTTCGCCCAACCGGAACCTGCACCGAGGACGTCGCCGTAAGAGAAGCCGCCGCAAGCGACGACGCCTGCGAAGTCGGCGAGGTCAACTGTGCCGCCGAGGAGGTCGGTCATGTGGACGTCGATTGCTTCGAAGCCTGCGCGGTCGAAGGAGAAGGCCATTTCGTTTTGGCCGTTGATGCCTTGCTCGCGGAAAATGGCGACTTTCGGGCGCTGGGCGGACGCCTGCGGCGAGGCGTCCCTACCTAGATTGACGTTTTCGACTTCTTGGACGTCGAAGGTTGGCTGGATGATGATGCCGGCGCTGTCTTCGAGAAGAGCGTCGTATTCCTCTTGGGCGCACTTCGGGTTGTCGCGCTTGGTTTGCATCTGGTAGCTTAGCTCGCTCCATGCGCGGTTGAGCGTGGTGATGTTTTCGCTGTAGATGCTTTGACCGTTGAGGGTGATGTTGAGTGTTGGCTCGGCTGATGTGTTGCCGACTAGGTGGCTGATGTCGCTGACGCCGTGCTTAGCGAGGACGGCCATGACTTCGGCTAGCTTGGTCTTGTCGATTTCGATCACGGCGCCTAGTTCTTCACTAAAGAGAGCGGGGAGGGCGGATGACTGGTCCAATGGGGTGGCAACGACGGAGCGTTGCCCTCCATTTTCTGATGACGTTGCGGACGACGCGGAGGTCATCCCTCCCGCGAGTTTGTCCAATACTACGTTCATGCCTTTGCGGCCGGCGATGGACATTTCGGCGAGTGTTGCTAGTAAGCCGCCGTCGCCCTTGTCGTGGTAGGAGAGGATGAGGTCCTTGGCTAGGAGTTCTTGAACGGCGTTGAAGAAGCCTACGAATTTTTCTGGATCGTCTAGATCTGGCGTTGCGTTGCCGATTTGGTTGTAGACTTGGGCGAGGGTGCTGCCGCCGAGGCGGTTTTTGCCTGCTCCTAAATCTAAGAGGAGTAGGGCGCTGTCGGTTGACTTAAGGTCTGGTGTCGCGGTCTTGCGCACGTCGACGACGCTGGAAAACGCGGTGACCATGAGGCTGAGCGGGGAGACTTGCTTGTGCTCTTGGCCAGAGCTGTCTTTCCAGCTGGTGCGCATGGACATGGAGTCTTTACCGACGGGGATGCAAATGCCGAGTGCGGGGCAGAGTTCCATGCCGACGGCTTTGACGGTGTCGTAAAGGTTGGCGTCTTCGCCGTCTTCGCCTGCGGCGACCATCCAGTTGGCGGAGAGCTTGATGTTGCCGATCTTGCCGACGTAGGCTGAGGCGATGTTGGTCAAGCACTCACCGATTGAGATGCGGCCGGATGCGGCGGCGTTGATGATCGCAATCGGTGTGCGTTCGCCGAGGGCCATGGCTTCGCCAGTGGTGCTGTCCATACTGGTCGCGGTGACGGCGACGTCGGCGACGGGTGTTTGCCACGGGCCGACCATTTGATCGCGGGCGACCATGCCGGTGATGCTGCGGTCGGCGATGGTGATGAGGAAGTTCTTACTGGCGACGGCTGGGAAGCGGAGCACGCGGTCGACGGCGTCGGCGAGTTCGATCGCGGAGCTGTCGAGTTCGGCGTGGTCTTCGACCAGGCGGGTGCAGTCTTTGAGCATCTTCGGTGTTTTGCCGAGGAGGACGCCCATTTCCATGTCGATCGGGTTGTTTTCGAAGTGGGAGTCTTCGAGCACGAGTTGGCCGTCGTCGGTGGCTTCGCCTACGATGGCGACGGGGCAACGTTCGCGGGTGCAGAGTGCTGTAAAGGCTTCGATGCGGTCGGGCATGACGGCCATGACGTAGCGCTCTTGGGATTCGTTGCACCAGATCTCCATGGGGCTCATGGAGGAGTCTTCGTTGTGAATGTTGCGCAGGTGGAAGCGTCCACCGGTGGCTTCGACGAGTTCGGGCAGGCCGTTGGATAGTCCGCCGGCGCCGATGTCGTGAATAGAAAGCATTGGATTCTCGTCGCCGAGGGCGATGCAGCCGTCGATCACTTGTTGGCAGCGGCGTTCCATTTCTGGGTTGCCGCGCTGGACGGAGTCAAAGTCGAGGGCTTCGGATTGTGAGCCTGCACCGATGGAGGAGGCTGCGCCGCCGCCGAGGCCGATCTTCATGGCTGGGCCGCCGAGTTGAAGAATGAGTGCGGTCGGTGGGATGGGCTTTTTGTCGACGTGCTCGCGCTTCATGTTGCCCATACCGCCGGCGACCATGATTGGTTTGTGATAGCCGCGGTGTTGGCCGTTGTGTTCGAGCTGGAGGGTGCGGAACATGCCGCAGAGTTGTGGGCGGCCGAACTCATTGCCAAATGCTGCGCCACCGATCGGGCCTTCGAGCATGATGTCGAGCGGGGAGGCCATGCGCTTCGGATGCTCAGCGATGGATTTTTCCCATGGCTGGGTGTAGCCGGGCACTTCGAGATTGGATACCATGAAGGCAGAGATGCCTGCCTTGGGGCGACCGCCGATGCCGGTGGCACCTTCGTCGCGGATTTCACCACCGACGCCGGTTGCTGCGCCTGGGAATGGGGAGATCGCGGTGGGGTGATTGTGTGTCTCTACTTTGCACAGAATGTCGAGCTGGCTCGGTGTCTTGCGGTAAGTCTTGGTTGCGCCCTTTTGGTCGACTTCCCACCAGTCGGCGGGGGAGCCAGGTATGACGCCGCAGTTATCGGAGTAGGCGGAGAGTGTGCCTTCGGGGTTCAGCTTGTGGGTGTTGCGGATCATGCTGAACAGCGAGAGTTCGCTCTTTTCGCCGTCGACGATCCAGTCGGCGTTGAAAATCTTGTGGCGGCAGTGCTCGGAGTTGACCTGCGAGAACATGACGAGCTCGGCATCGGTCGGGTCGCGCTCCATCTTCTGGTAGGCTTTGACCAAGTAGTCGATCTCGGGGGGCGACATGGCGAGGCCCCAGTCGATGTTGGCCTTGTCAAAGGCGGCTGGGCCTTCGGCCATGAGTGGCACGGTACGCAGCTCGGATGGCTCGAAGTGGCGAAAGAAGTCGGATACGTCGTCGTAAACGGCTTCGGTCATACGGTCGTGCAGCGCGAGCACGGCGAGGCCGAGGTCTTCGATGCCGAGCACGATGCCGTCCTTGGAAGTGAGGCGAAAGTGGATGCCACGCTCGACGCGGGCGATGCCTTCGATGGCGCAGTTCTGGAAGATATCGGTCGCCTTGGAGGACCACGGTGAGATGGTGCCCTTACGCGGGGTGACGAAGAAGCCGCCTGCGCGCTCGAAATGGTGGTTGGCAGCGAGCAGGGCAAAGGCGCGCTCGGTGGTCTGATCGTCGAGGACGTTGTCCGACTCGATGAAGTAGCACTCGACGGCGTCGATCGAGTCGATCGCAAGCTCTGGAGCTGCGGTGTTGAGCGCGTTTTGAAGCGCGGTGAGACGAAAGTCGGAAAATGCGGGACGGCCCTGAAGAATGATCGGTTGCATAGCTGTAAAAGTGGGAAAAGGAGTAAGTTGGCGATGGATTTGGCGGGGAACAACTCGAAAAGACGGGAAAGAGAATTTTGAACGTAGAACTTTGAACTTCGAGGGAAAGGGGGCGAGGGTAAGTTGGATTAACCGCAGAGGTGGCTGAGGACCCAGAGCTAGAGGGAAGCTGCTATTAGGTCTTAATTCTAATCATACTCTTAATCCTACTCTGACTCTGCTGTGCTTTTCGCTGGCCAAGCGCACGGCTCTGAAAATAAAGCGACAAGAGTGTCGCTTCTACGGTGTTAGTTTTTAGCTTCTGTGGCATGACACCAAAATCACCTGTTCGTTGGGGCATTCTTGCCTGTGGCAAGATTGCACATCAATTTGCTGCGGCATTGAAGGATTGCCCGGATAGTGTGCTGCATGCGGTCTCGAGTCGCGATATTAAGCGGGCGCAGACCTTTGCGGATCAATATGAAGCGCCGCGTGTGTACGGTAGCTACGAAGCCATGCTGGCCGATTCGGAGGTGGAGGCTGTCTATATTGCGACACTGCATCCGTTTCACTTGGAGTGGATTGCGCACTGTGTGCAGGCGGGCAAGCATGTGCTGTGTGAAAAACCACTGACGATGAATCTACGTGAGGCGAAGCAGGCGAAGAAGCTCGCGGACGACAATCGTTGTCTGTTGCGCGAGGCGTTCATGTATCGGCACCATCCACAGACGCAGCGGGTGGTGGAGTTGGTGACCTCTGGCGTGATCGGCAAGGTGCGGATGATTGAGGCGAACTTTTGCTATAACTCGGGCGAGCAGCCAGAGTCGCGTATTCAAGCGAAAGCCCTCGGCGGCGGTGCGATTTTGGACATCGGGTGCTATACGATGTCGTTTGCGCGCTTGATTGCCGGGCGTGCGCATGGCCGTATGTTTGCTGAGCCGCTGGAGTTAAAGGCGGTGGGGCATCTGGATTCGAAGACCAAGACTGATATGTGGACGACGGCGGTGATGCGCTTTGAAGGCGATATTTTGGCGAAGACGAGCTGTGCGTTAAAAATGAATCACGAGAACGTGGCAGTGATTTTGGGTGATAAGGGGCGTATTACAGTGGAGATGCCGTGGCATTGCCCTGGTACGATTCGGATTGAGTTGGACGAGCAGGACTCGGTGCAAGAAATTGCGATGCCAAAGATGCGCGCGTTGTTTGCCTATGAGATCGATTCGTTTACCAACGAGATGCGCGGGAAACCGATCGCTGCGGACGCCGTGGCGATGCGTTTTGACGACACCTTGGGCAATATGAAGGCACTCGATTGGTGGCGCGCAGAAATCGGCCTCGGTTATGAGGCGGATGCGGTGCGCTAGGTCGGATTAGGTAGGGACGCTTGGTCCAGGCGTCCGTTCGTCTGGTGAAGCCGCATGGCGATTCTTCTAATGTTGGTTTTCGGTGCCATTCGCAAACGGCGCGCTGGGCGAGCACGCCCTACCTTTTATCAGTTTGTCATTTATATGGGAGTCTTACTGTGCCCGTTTCGCACGGCGGACGAGACGGAGCTCGTCCCTCCCTTAGATGCGATGATACAAATCGAATGTAAGCTGTCTGCGTGGGTGCTGGAAACATTGCTAGATCTACGATTGAGTCTGGCTAAGCGATTGATGCATCTTAAAATCAATATCGTCCGGTCTGTAGTGTAGGTTCGCAGCAGTCCTGGTATAATTTGAGGATGGGGGCACAGCTCAGTTGGTTTTGATATTGAAGTACGTGACGGGGAATTTTTTCTTGTGTGGTGGTCGATTTGATATACCTAAATATACTATGAAAATTTGTTGTATTGGAGCAGGATACGTTGGTGGGCCGACGATGGCTATGATTGCCCATAAGTGCAAGGACATCTCGGTCACTGTCGTCGATATCAATCAGGCGCGAATCGATGCGTGGAACTCCGAGGAGCTGCCGATCTTCGAGCCTGGTCTGGATGACATCGTTAAAGGCTGCCGTGGTAAAACGCTATTTTTCTCGACCGATGTTGACACTGCGATTCGTGATGCGGACATCATCTTTATGAGTGTCAATACGCCGACCAAGACTTACGGCGTCGGCGCTGGGCGTGCAGCGGATCTGCGCTATATCGAGAAGTGTGCGCGTAAAATCGCTGAAGTCGCGGAGAGCGACAAGATCGTGGTCGAGAAATCTACTTTGCCAGTGCGCACTGCTGAGTCGATTAAGCGCATCCTAGAGTCCAACTCCAAGGGGCGAAAATTCCAAATTCTTTCTAATCCTGAATTTCTAGCTGAGGGCACCGCTGTGGCCGACCTTGAGAATCCAGACCGTGTGTTAATCGGTGGTGATCAGACACCAGATGGCCTCGCCGCGATTCAAACTTTGGTTGATGTGTATGCGCAATGGGTGCCGGCTGAGAACATCTTGACCACCAACGTTTGGTCGTCCGAGCTTTCTAAGCTCACCGCCAATGCTTTCCTCGCGCAGCGTATCTCTTCGATTAATGCGATCTCAGCGCTTTGCGAAGCGACTGGTGCCAATGTCGACGAAGTCGCACATGCGATCGGTACTGATAGCCGTATCGGTCCGAAATTCCTCAAGTCTTCCGTCGGTTTTGGTGGCTCTTGCTTCCAGAAAGATATCCTGAATTTGGCCTACCTGTGCGATTATTTTGGTATTCCAGAGGCTGCTAGTTATTGGAATGGTGTGATCGAGATGAACGACTTTCAAAAGCATCGGTTTGCGCGTCGAATCATTGCCACCATGTTTAACACCGTCTCGGACAAGAAAATCGCTGTGCTCGGTTTCGCTTTTAAAAAGGACACCAACGACACCCGTGAGTCCGCGGCCATTTACATCTGTAAGGATCTGCTCGAGGAACAGGCAAATGTCAGCATCTACGATCCGAAAGTGCCGGAAGCTCAAATTCGGCGCGATTTGGGTCTTGCCGACGAGGATCGTTCTGTGACCGTTTGTGCAGATGCCTACGAAGCGACAAAGGATGCGCATGCCGTGTTAATTCTTACTGAGTGGGATGAGTTCAACGCGCTTGATTTCAAAAAGATCTACGATCACATGAATTTACCGGCCTTCCTGTTCGATGGTCGTAACCTGCTCGATCTAGAAGCGCTTCGCCAAATCGGCTTTGAGGCGTCCGGGATCGGTTGTGGGGAGGCTTAAACCCTGGCTGTAACAGGTTATTTTCAACAGACGTGGGTGGGCGATGCTGATTCGCGTCTTTTTGTATACTTGTAAATTACCAGTTGCCTCAGGGGAAGGAGTCTCTTTCACTGAAACCTTACTAATTTTATTCAACTACTAAAGTATTATCATGATAGTTAAACCGCGCATCCGAGGATATGTATGTATTACCGCACACCCGAAAGGTTGTGAGGCTAAAGTGCGTGAGGAAATCGAAGTCGCCAAGGCCGCCAAAAGAAGTGATGGGCCAAAGCGGGTTCTGGTGCTCGGCTCCTCGACTGGCTATGGCCTCTCCTCCCGTATTGCCGCCGCGTTTGGTTATGATGCGGCTACATTTGGCATCTTTTTTGAGCGCCCATCGACCAATGGCAAGCCAGCCAGTGCTGGGTGGTATAACTCCGTGGCATTTGAAAAAGCCGCTCACGAGGCGGGTCTTTACGCCAAGAGCATCAACGGCGACGCATTTTCCAACGAAGTCAAAGCGCAGGCAATTGCACAGATCAAAGAAGACCTCGGTCAAATCGATCTAGTCGTGTATAGCCTTGCTTCCCCGCGTCGCACCGATCCAGAGACCGGCGAAGTTTACAAGTCAGTGCTCAAACCAATCGGCGACCAAGCATTCACCAACCGCACGATGGACACAGATCGTGACGAGGTCAAAGACGTCACCATTGAGCCAGCGACTGAAGAAGAGATTCAACACACCATCAATGTGATGGGTGGTCAGGACTGGGAGCTTTGGATGAAGGCGCTTGATGATGCTGGGGTGCTAGCACCTGGAGCAAAGAGTGTCGCTTATTCCTACATCGGCCCCGAAGCCACATGGCCCGTTTACACCAACGGCACCATCGGTCAGGCCAAGAAAGATGTCGAGCGCGCTGCGGCAGCCATCACCGAGGCTTACGATTGTGCCGCCTATGTCGCGGTCAACAAAGCCGTCGTCACTCAGGCCAGCTCCGCAATCCCTGTCGTGCCACTTTATATTTCGATTATCATCAAGCTGATGAAAGCGAAGGGCACGCACGAAGATTGCATCGAGCAAATGGTGCGCCTGTTCGATGATCGCCTCTATGGTAAGGATTTACAGCTCGATAATCTCGGTCGTATTCGTGTCGACGATTGGGAGATGCAACCCGACATTCAGGCGAAAGTCATTGAAATTTGGCCATCGATTACGTCCGAGACGCTCGACGTGCTCGGCGATTATACTGGCTACCAGCACAATTTCTTGACCCTGTTTGGTTTCGGACTCGACGGCGTTGATTACGACGAAGATGTCGAAGTCGATCTACCGCTACCGAGCAGCTTGTAAAACTGCTGGCACAAAGCCAGTGGTTGAGTAGCGAGCGGGTTTATCCCGCGATTCATTTCTTCAAAACAAAACCGCCACCGCAGCCTTGCTGCGTGGCGGTTTTTTGTGCCTAGAGATTTAAGTCGGAGGGACGAGCTGCGCCTCGTCCGCGTTGGCCGCCTCGTCAACGTTGGCCCTGCGCGAACCAAATGTGGAAGCGACACTCTTGTCGCTTTATTTATCGCAACCTCCACTGAATAAAGCGACAGGAGTGTCGCTTCCACGGTAAAGCTCCATAATATGTAGTAAATTACCAATTTTGTTGAGACAACTGCGCTTGAGCAGACCGCAATGCGCTTGGCGCGAATGAGTGTCCTCGACGTGGATTTCAGGAACAGCCAGAAATGTCTGTATCACTTTTTCTCACCATGCATCCTCTGCTTCGGCAATCACACTGTCGCCGTCGAGCGTGAAACGAATGAGCATCGGGCGGCAGCAGACTTCGCAGTCGTAGTCCCATTCCGTCGGCGTCTCCGAAGGTGCAGGCCCTGATACCGAGAATACCTCAAAGCAACTCGGGCAGGTGACGTGGCAGGATTGTGACGATTCCATTCTAAAGAGTCAGCAACTGTGGCACATCGGTGAACAGCAGCTTCAAATCGATCACTGCTTCATCAATGCCGACGATTCTTGCGAGTGCTTTACGGTAGGCTTCGAGCTGTGGTCTGTGGTGCTCGGTGGCGGCCTCGATTGTATTGGATGCGTGGATACGGTCGCTTTTGAAGTCGATGATCTCCGCGCGGCTAATGCTGCCGTCTTCCGCTTTATAAATTACCACGCGGTCGAAGATGCCGTTAGTGAATTGATCGCCTTCAACGTAACTGAATGCGCGCTCGCGCCAGACGACGGTTGCTGTTTCCGGCTTAGTGAAAAGCGTGCGGATGTCTTGCTCATCGAAGCAAGATTGCAGTGCGTCTTTCACTTCTGGAGGGCAATGCTCGGTCATTGCCAAATGTGGAAACGACGGAGCGTTTCCCTCCACAGGTTGTTCGAAGAGATCTAGGGAGAGGTTCGTGTCATCGTTCGCTTGGGGCTTTGGTTCGAATGCTTCAAGCCATTCAATTTGCTCGAAGGCGTCGTGCACTGCGGTGCCAAAGATGCTGGCGTACTCATCGAGGTCGAAGCATTTGGCGGCGGCGAGTAAACGTGCCTTGCCAGTAGATGGGCGTGCCAGCTGCAGCCGCGGATGTGCGGGATCGAAAGCGGGCGCCGTTGCTGGTTGGCTATTGGACGTTGCTTGCACGGCTGCTTCAAACGACTCGTGCCAGTTTTGATCGCCGGTGCTCCAGAGCAGAGGGTAGTTGGATTTGGGGAACAGCTCGATTGCTTTAGCCTCGGTGCCGAGGCGCTCTTTGAGGTAGTTTACGGTAGTGCCTTGGTGTGCGCCTTTGAGGTCGCTAATCATATAGAGCCCGCGTTTGGCGCGGGTCATCGCGACGTAGAGTGTGCAGAGGTTGCCGAAGCCACGTTGACTGATACTTTGCTCTAAAAGTTGGTTGAGCATTGGGTCGGCCTGCATCAGGTCTTTCTTGATCGGCTCCATGATCCAATCCGCTTTGCCTTGCGGATCAAGTAGGGGATTGATGCGTGTTTCGCTGCGCGAAGTTTTGTCTTCGTTGACGAGGATCACCACGTCGTATTCGAGACCTTTGGATTTGTGGATCGTCTCGATGATCACGGCATCGCCGGCGTGGCACTCGCCGCTGCGGCACTTCCTAAGAAAGTGAATCAGGCCATCGATGTCGCGGCGCTCCTCGTTGTCGAAGGCACGTGCTTTGTCAATTAAGCGATTGAGGCGTTCGCGGTGACGTGTGTCGGCTGCGGGTAGGTGAGCGGTGATTTGCTCGGCCGCCCAGCGCACGGCATTTTCATTACTATCTGCGAGTAGGCGTGTGCGTAGTTCCTCGGCGGTACTGGCGAGTGCCGGGCCGTCGGTCGAGACGTCGATCAAAGTGAGATAGCCGCGTGCGTGGCTATCGCCAGGGTGTGCGGCTAGACTGAGTAGTGCGAGGAGCGCAGCGCCTGCTGCGTTATCAACTGCGGGTTTGATTGCAGAGCCGGTATGGATCGGTAGTGAGCAGTTCTCGCGTAGGTACTCGGCGACTTCGTTGGCATCGGAGTTTTTACGCACTAACACGCCAACACTCATACCGCGTTCGATTGGCTTGAGGTCTTGAAGTAGTTTGAGGATCAGTTCGTTGCGTGTGGGGCTGTCGTTTTTCTGCGCTTCAATCCAGCAACTGAAGCCGCTCAAGCCTTTGGTTGCAGGGGATGCTTCGTGCGGTTGCCACGCGCGTGCCCAGCGCATGGCGGCATCGGTCGAGAAAGTTTCGGCTATCAGAGCGTGGTCTTCAAAAACCTCGTTGACCGCGTCGAGGATGGGTGGAGCTGAGCGCCAAGACATCGAGAGCGGTTGTTTAACGATACGATTTGCGCCGCCGACGTTGTAGTGCGCTTGGATATCGTGAAACAAGCGGTCGTCGCTGTTGCGCCAGAGGTAGAGGCATTGCTTGGTGTCGCCGACGTAGAAAAAGGATCGCTCACCGGAGTCGTCTTGCACGATCTCGTCGATCAGGTTGGCCACGACTTCCCACTGTGGGCGGCTAGTATCTTGGAACTCATCGAACAGCCAGTGGTCAAATTGACCGTCGAGCCGGAAGTCCATCAGTTGCCGCGTCATCGGATCGACTTCGCCCATCGGCGAGCCTGCGGAGTCGGGTGCGAGGAGGTGGGTGAGATCCGCGAAGGCGAGGCGTCCGGGGCGGCGCACGATACGGTCGTAGTTGTCGTGATAGGCCTGTAAAATGCGATGCACGCCTTGGGTGTTTTCGAGCGCGCGCTTCAGATGGTGCCAGATGATGGCGCGTAAGCAGTCGGCGAGGGCGTTGCAGAGTGCGCTGCTAAGTGGTAGCTCTTTGCGTACTTTGATAGTTGCTTGGCCTGCGAGGATGTCGGGCGCGACAGCCAGTGCATTGTTGAGTAAGGTGTTGAGTTTTTCGTTGCCGCCGTAGTTGCGGATCGCGTTGGCCGCCGAGTTAAAATCGTTGATCTGTGCTTTGCTGAGATCGTCGGGGAGGGCGGCGAGTAGATTGTTGGCCAGCTGCTCCCAGTCGGGTGCGACACTGGTCTGCCACGGGCAACCTTGCGGCCAGATCGTGGCGGCCTGTCCCCAGCGATCGGCATCTGGGGTGTCGAGGTAGAGTGCGTACAGCTGCTCGATGAACTCGGAGACGACTTTCTCAATGCTGCGTGCCTCTTGTCCGTAGGTGGCTTGTTTGAAGGCGTGCCAGAATTCGTTGAGCTCGGTGGTCAGTTCCCCTGGTCGGTGCACGATGCTGTCGCGCACTTCGTTGCGCATGCGTGGCTCACTGCTTTCGTCGAGTAGCTTGAGGCTGCCGGAGAGGCCGAGCTCGAGTGCGAAGCTAGAAACGACACGAAAGAAAAAGCTATCGAGGGTCTGCAGGTTGAGCTTGTGCATGCTGTGGATCAGCAAGTGCAGTAGCTGGTGGTAGCGTGCGCAGTCGGCAGTGATCGCTAGTTCTTTCGAAAGCGAGGCGGCCTTGGTTGGATCTTCGGCGGCATCACAAAGCTTCTCGATGATCTTATGGAAGAACTCACCAGCGGCGGTGCGTGTGAACGTCAGGGCGATGATACGCTCTGGTTGCTCAAAGGCATGCAGCAGATAGATGAAGCGATTGGTGAGCGTATAGGTCTTACCCGAGCCGGCGGAAGCGGAGATCGCAATATTTTGAAGTGAGTTCAATGGCTGAAATGTTAGGCGGCGGGGGACGCTTGTCCATCTACAATACGGTGGTTGTTCGTAACAATTGTAGGGGGGGGGGCAATCGATTTGGGAGGGACGATCTCCGCGTCGTCCGCAGTGCGATTGGACTGAGGCGGAGCTCGACCCTCCCGAGTGAGTTCTACTCTATTTGGTTGTGAAGCTGAGGTTGACCCATCAGTTGCGCCGACTAGTAACATTGGCATGCACAATCAGAATGATCGGCAAGATTCCAAACGGGTGGATGTGGCACACTACATTCCGATTGTGTTGGCTTCTGCGAATGCGCTACCAACGGTTGAATCGATCGAGGGCATTATTGCTCAAGCGGCAGCTGCGGAGGCCCGGGGCTATTTCTTGCCGGATGAGGATGAGACGTTGCGTGAAACTTATAGTGTCTATCTTGCTGTGCGTTCGAGTTTACTTGAGTGTGTGTATGAGATTAGCGGTGGCACGTTGACAACGAAAGGCACCTCGAGTTTACCAGAGTTTATGGTCGCCTATGCGGCGGCTTGTTTACTCGTGCGTTCGGCGAATTTTATCGTCGAGTTGGCGACTGCCAACCCTATCGGTCGTAAGAAGTTGGATGAGGCAGAGCCGCGCTATGGCTTGGACGCGAAGACTTTTACCCGGATCTATGAAAGCCTGACCTCGCCGAAGCGTTGGTGGGGATTTTTTGAGGGGGTGCGTTTCTTTCAAGCGCATCGGGACGAGATTCTTGCGTATGCAAATGATCCTTTGCTCAAACCGATTGTCGATTTGCTACTCGAAGAAGAAGCGTTGGTGGTTGCGCGCCGACGGGACTTTTTGAAACGTCGTTTAAGCTATCGGATTCATTCGTTTCTACGCCGCAATCATTCGGGCTATAAGCAAACGATGTTCAAGCTGTTCAAGATTAGCGGCAGTGCGGTTGCGGAATTGAAGCAACCCTTTGTAAAGCCGAGTGGGGTGGGTAAACGTGTGACACCTGCGGTGCGTGAGCGCTTAGAGGCATTTCTGCAACCTGGCGATGTGTTGGTGACGCGGCATGATGATGCTTTGAGCAATTTGTTTTTGCCTGGGTTTTGGCCGCATGCTGCGTTTTATGTTGGTAGCGGTGAGGAGCGTGCCGACTTGGGCGTGTGCTGTGACTGTGAGATCGAATCTTCGGTGCGTTTTTTGGAGGCGAAGAAGGACGGGGTAAAGTTGCGCCCGCCAGAGGATACCTTGCGAGTGGATGCCTTTACGGTGTTGCGGCCAACCTTGGCGCAGGCGCAACGGGCGGAGGCGGTGTCACGTGGCCTGACGCATGCGGGCAAACTGTATGATTTCATTTTCGACTTTGGCGCGGCGGATCGTTTGGCCTGCACGGAGCTCGTGTATCGCTCGTATCATAGTGTGGGCGAGGTGGCGTTTGAGCTGCAGCAACATGCAGGGCGGCACTGTCTGTCGGCGGAGGATCTCTTGAATCAAGCCGTTGGGCGTGGTTGGTTTGAACCTGTGCTGGTTTTCGGAGTGCGTGGCGATGAGTGGGTGGAAGGCGCCCAGGCTCGGACGATTTTGCAGGAGAGCTATGCGGCTACGTTTTGAGGATTACTCTCAACGAAGTAGAAGCGACACTCTTGTCGCTTACGCTCGTGTGAATCTGCGGGATATAAAGCGACAAGAGTGTCGCTTCTACGGACGCCACCATGGAACTAGGCACAAAAAAACGCCACTCTCGAGAGAGTGGCGTTGATTGAAAAAAAGTACGTCGACTTATTTGAAGGCAGCTTCGGCTTCCGCAACTGTCTTGGAGACACGGGAAACGATCTGGTAAGGGTCGCCTTGTGAGTTTGGACGACGGTCTTCGAGGTAGCCCTTGTATGCATCGTCAACGACGAAGCCGTGTGGGACGCGGATCGAAGCACCACGGTCAGCAACACCCCAAGAGAACTTGTCGATCGACTGTGTTTCGTGGAGACCTGTGAGACGCATGTGATTATCAGGGCCGTACGCAGCGATGTGCTCGTCCTTGTATTCTTCGAACTTGTCCATGAGCTTGAGGAAGTAGTCCTTACCACCGGTGTCGCGCATGTAGTCTGTGGAGAAGTTGCAGTGCATGCCGGAACCGTTCCAGTCGCCTGAGTAAGGCTTGCAGTGGTATTCGACATCGACGCCGTACTTTTCGCAGAGGCGCTGGAGGATGTAGCGAGCGACCCAGATTTGGTCACAGGCTTTGTGTGCACCCTTGCCGAATACTTGGAATTCCCACTGGCCCTTTGCCACTTCGGCATTGATACCTTCGTGGTTGATGCCTGCGTCGAGGCAGATGTCGAGGTGCTCTTCAACGATCGCACGAGAGATCTCGCCGACAGAAGAGTAGCCTGCGCCACAGTAGTAATCACCTTGTGGTGCTGGGAAGCCTTCTTGAGGCCAGCCGAGTGCGCGGCCGTCTTGGAGGAGGAAGTATTCTTGCTCAAGACCGACCCAGAGGCCTTTGTCTTCGGCGATGGTCGCACGAGCATTGGATGGGTGTGGAGTGCCATCTGGATTCATGACTTCACACATTACGAGGAAGGCGTTTTTACGAGTGCTGTCAGGATAGCATGCCACTGGCTTTAGGATGCAGTCAGAGCTGCTGCCTTCGGCTTGTTGAGTGGAGCTGCCGTCGAAGCCCCAAAGAGGGCAGTCGTCGAGCGACCATGTGCTGAGATCACCGTCTTTGACGCATGTCTTGCCACGAATGTTTGCGACGGGTGTATAACCGTCGAGCCAGAGGTATTCTAGTTTGATTTTAGCCATAATAATTTGTGAATGAGTTGTCGTTGAATTGTCAGATTAAGCAGTTTTAAAAATGAGTGAACAAATCGACCTCATCTTAAGAGACATGCGAATTTAGCAAAATGCGTGCCAGTGAGGGCTTCGCAAGTTTTTTTGGCCACGATTTAATAAATCTGACCATAATTCCGACGAGTTCTTGCCAAATCGAAGGCAAATGGCTCAAATTGACCACTTATTTATGCATGAGGCTAAAAATACTGCGCGGGCAGTCGTTCATATCGGTTATGATGGCCGTGTGCATAAGACGTTTAAGGGGCCTCAGGCCCGTGAGCGCTATGAGAACGAAGTGCGGGTATTGGACTTTTTGCAGAAGCATGGCTGCGCGTTTGTGCCGCAAATCATAGCGAAAGAAGATGATGGGCTGTATTTGGTGACGAGTAATTGCGGTAAGCTCGTCGATCATGTGAGTGACGAAAAGAAGAAGCTGATTTTTACGGAGCTGGAGCAATACGGCGTACGTCACGATGATGCGGAGGTACGTAATATCACCTATAATACGCAGCTTGGCCGGTTTTGTGTGATTGATTTCGAGTTTGCGACCATACTTGAGCCGGGCTACCCGCCTTCGCCGAAGATGCAGTCGAATCCAAATCGTGATGAGTGGAAAGCATAGTATGGCAGATGAGCTAGCAGATTCGGCAGAGACAGTGCGGTGGTTTGGCCAGACAGATGTTGGGCGTTTTCGCAAGGATAACCAAGATTCGTTTCTTTTGCTGGCGGTGGATGGCGAAGGCGTAAAGCGTCTCGGTAAATACGGCGAAGCGGATCTCAAGGCGAACGATTTTATTTTTGCCGTTAGCGATGGTATGGGCGGCGCCAAGGCGGGCGATTTTGCCAGTCGGATCGCGATCGATAAGATCACTCAGCTATTCCCGCAGAGTTTCCGCACGGCGGCTGCGGGTATCGAAATCGGTTTTCAGGATCTGTTAGGTGAGTTGTTTGACCAGATCCATGCTGAGCTCACACATATGGGATTCAGTTATGAAGAGCTGCAAGGCATGGGCGCTACCTTGAGTCTGTGTTGGGTGCGCCCAGGATGGCTCTATTTCGCGCATGTGGGTGATAGTCGTATTTATCATTTGCCCAAGGCGGGCGGGATTAATCAAGTGAGCCACGATCACACGCATGTTGGATGGTTACAGCGTGATGGGCAATTGACTGAGAAGGCGGCACGTAGCCATGCTGGGCGTAATGCCCTGCAACAAGTGCTTGGCGGCAAGAACCAGAACCTCAGTCCGCATTTTGGTGCGATCGGCTATGAGTCCGGTGATCGTTTTTTAATTTGCTCCGATGGCTTGGTCGAAGGGTTGTTTAACCGTGGAATGGAGCGGATCATTCGTAATCCTGCGCCGCATCTTACAGGCACGCCCGCCGAAATGCTGGTGACCGAAGCGGTGCAGACTGA
>Ga0302125_10000229_pt1 | contig 32005 bp, 32 predicted proteins | sample CB4_surface_MG_FD_203111 | JGI IMG/M metagenome (GOLD analysis project Ga0302125, IMG submission 203111) | Marine microbial communities from Western Arctic Ocean, Canada - CB4_surface | ecosystem: Environmental > Aquatic > Marine > Oceanic | place: Canada: Western Arctic Ocean | collected... | reverse complement strand
GCTTCAAGAGATTATTAACCATGCCGCTTTAGATCAGAGAATTGAAATCAGGGGGTTTGGTGTTTTTTCTAAAAAGAATATTAGGCCAAGAAAATTTGTTAATCCCAAGACCAAGGAAATCTTATACCTTGGCGAGACATCAACAATGCACTTCAAAGCATCAGATAAATTACTCACAAGCCATGATTGATCCTAAGATAATTGTTGCCATTGATACCTATGATTATGAAGATGCAATTGCTCTCTTGGATCAGTTAAATCCAGAGCTATGCAAGGTCAAGATAGGAAGTGTACTTTTTAATGCATTGGGTAAAGATTTTCTTAGACTGGTGGATCAGCGTGGATATAAAATTTTTCTTGATTTAAAACTGCATGACATCCCCAATACTGTCCATGAAACTATATTGGGCTTTGCGGGCTGTAATATAGAGCTACTGACCATTCATCTTTCTGGCGGCCAAAAAATGATCACTGCAGCTATGGCTGCAGCGCAAATTATTAAGACCAAGATAATTGGAGTATCTGTTCTGACAAGTCTTAATGATGAAGACTCCTCAGTGTTATTTCAAAGCACAACCAGAGATCAGGTTGCTAGGCTATTTAAGCTAGCTAATGAAACCGGTATAGACGGAATAGTTTGCTCTCCATTAGAGCTAGATTTAGCTGTAAATATCCTATCTCCTGAGATGCTTAAAATCACTCCAGGTATTCGAGACATTTCGGTGATCGATGATCAGTCTAGAACTATGGCCGCCAATGAAGCCATTAATCATGGGGCGTCATATTTAGTTATTGGCAGACCCATTTCCAAAGCCTCAAATATATCTGAGGCATTAAGATACTTTAATGAGTCTGCAGATGAATAAAAAAAGAGTGCAGCAAATATTTAATGCTTTAAATAAAACCTCTAAATACCCTCCCCAAAAGAAAAATTTTTCCTTTTCTTACAAGTCAGAATTTTTAGAATATAAATCCTATTTAAGTAATTTTTCATCTGAGCAATACCAGCTATTTGATCGATTGTTCAACGAGCTAGCGGTCCAAAACTCTATCCAGAGTCTCTTTGCTGGAACCGTTGTTAATCAAACTGAAAATAGATCAGCTCTTCATCATCGATATAGGGCTCCCGATCCAATCCCAGAGTTTAATTTTAAAAAAATATGCGGACCATTGCTGCAGAAAATTAAAAAAGAAAAATATCAAAATATTATTACATTCGGAATTGGAGGTTCCTATGAAGGCCCAAAGTTACTGCAAGAATTTTTATTTAACCCTGCTTCTAACATCAACTATTCTTTTGTATCTGGACCAGATAAGGATGAGTTCAATTCAATTGTTAAGCCTTTATTGGATCAAAAGAATTTATACATTTTTGCCTCAAAATCCTTAGCCACCGATGAAACTCTTTCTTGTCTTAAGTGGCTTGGAAAAAATAGAACTGATAAGAATTCAATAGTCATTACTGCTAACGCTGAGAGTGCTAGAGCCCTGGGATTTGCTGATGCATCAATCGTTCCCTTCCCAGAATCTGTTGGAGGGCGATACTCTATTTGGTCCCCTATATCTCTGACAGCTGCCATAGAAAATAACTTCAAGGGGTTTCTTCAAGGAGGAAGTCTTGCAGACAGTCTAATATCTGGCACTTCGTTAGATGCAAGAAAGTATCAAAAATTAATTAAAACTTTAGCTTTTTCAGATATCTGGTTTAGCAATTTTTGTAATAAAAAAAATAGAGTAGTCCTATCTTATAATTGGAAGCTCAGGTCCTTTGCAAATTATATCCAGCAACTTGAGATGGAGTCTCTTGGCAAGCCTTCTAATGAAGAGTCTATTTTTCATGAAACTGGACAAACAATTTTTGGTGGATTTGGCTCTACAGCCCAACATTCATATTTTCAGCTTCTTCATCAAGGCACTTCTCAATACTCAGCTGATATTATTTATAGTCCGACTGCTCAAAGCCCCCTCAGCAATGCACAGGCTAAAGGTCAAGCATCTCTTCTATCCTCTCCTCAAAAGCAATCTTCTAATTTACGGGAACTGACAAATGGGAATATCCCAGTTAATTTATTTGTTGTACCAAAATTATCATTAAGAGAATTAGGATTTCTTCTAGCAACTTGGGAGCACAGAGTATTTGTTACAGCTAGTTTGCTGCAGATAAATCCATTTGATCAATTTGGAGTTGCAGCCGGAAAGACAGTTGCTCAAAAATTTCTGCAAAAATGACGCTTGATCTCAAGCAAGTACCACAAACTCCTGGAATTTATAAATTCTTTTCAGACAATAAAATTATTTATATTGGTAAAGCAATTAATCTAAAAAAACGAGTCTCTTCTTACTTTGGATCATCGCTTAAGGATCGAAAGACTTCTCAGATTAAGTTGCTAACGGATAAAATCGAAACATTTTCTACAAAAACGGAAGCCGAGGCCTTGCTACTAGAGCAATCATTAATCAAAGAAAATTTACCTCGTTTCAATATCCTGCTTCGCGATGACAAAACTTATCCATATATTCATTATTCAATGAGCGATCAATTTCCTAGTATTAGTATGAAGCGCTCAAAACATGCTGTTTCAAAAGATTATTTTGGTCCTTTTATAAGTGCCCAGGCAGTTAAATCAACTATTAAAGATTTACAAAAAATATATCAAATTAGAAACTGCAGTAATAGTACTTTTAGAAATAGATCCAGGCCTTGCATTGAGCATCAAATGCAAAGGTGCTCTGCACCCTGCGTAAAGCAAATTAGCAAGATAGACTATAGCGTTGATATTTCTGCCTCCCAGAATTATCTTGCTTCTACGGGTACAAAATCTAGAAAGATGATGTTTTCACAGATGCAAAAACTTGCAGATGAGTGTAATTTTGAAAAAGCTCAAGAGCTGAAGCAAAGAATTGAAAGTTTAGATATTTTGCAGCAAGAGCAATCTTTCTCTTCCAATCTTGCCAGCATTGATTTCTTCGCTTGCGTTGAAAAGCATGGCAAAACTGGAGCTTGCATCTTATCTGCTAGAGATGGAAAAATACGCGGAACTAAAACATACTTTTTTAAAGAGAATTTACTAGATGATCTGGATACACTTTTGCAGAGTCTTGTATTTTCTTACTATCAAAATAGTTTCTCATTGCCAGAAAAAATTATTTTTACACTGCAGCCAAAGAATTTAGACTTGATTCAAGAAGCCATTAATCTTAAATTTCAGCAATCAATTAGCATTTCATCTTCCACCCCCTCAGGCGCAAAGCAACTTATTAAGTTGGCTATATTTAATGCAAACCAAGTCATAGAAAATAAAATTGGAAAGTCCGATAAATACTCTCATGCAATGCAGAATCTTGCTCAATACCTAGGGTTAGAGAATACTGATCTTTTTATCGAAGGTTATGACGTTAGCCATCATGCTGGTAAATATGCCGTAGCCTCTAGAGTAAAATTTTCTAATAAGGGCCCTGAAAAAAAATTCTATAAACTTTACAATATCCCTACTAATTTTGCAGGGAATGATATTGGCTCAATTGAGAATATCTTAGAAAGAAGAGTGAATAGGGCAGCAGAAGATTTTTTACCAGATATCATTTTGATAGATGGGGGAAAAGCTCAATTAAATTCAGCGATAAAAGTTTTTAAACAAAAGTGTAAATATCAACCTATTATTTTAAGCATTGTAAAAGGAGCCAATAGAGTTCGGGCAACAGAAACTATATTATCTGAAAAGGGCATATTAGAAATTCCCACAAATAGCCCAGGCTTTAACTTATTACAGCAAATTAGAGATGAATCCCATAGATTTGCAATTAACAACAACAGAAAGAAAAAAAATAAAGCCATTAAATATTCAACCCTTGATCAAATCAACGGCCTAGGAGCAAAGAAAAAGCGAAGCCTTCTTAGTTCCTTTAAATCACTGAAGCGCATTCGATCAGCCTCACTGAATGAACTGTGCATGGTTCCAGGAATTAGTATTAAACTGGGAACTCAAATCCAACAACATTTACAAAATTAATGAGAAATTTAATCCAACTCCTTACATACTTTAGAATTATAGCTGGCCCCATAATTTTTATAATGATTTTGGTATTGGAAAATTATGGGGCTGCACTGCTAATATTTATTTTAGCTGGAGCTTCTGATTACTGGGATGGATATTTGGCGCGCAAATATTCACTAACTTCTGTATTGGGAGAAGTGCTGGACCCAATTGCAGATAAAATTTTAATTACCTTTACAGTTATAGCTCTCTCAATGAACCTTGAAAGTTTTTATATAGCTTTTCTTGGAAGCTTTATTCTGGCACGAGAGTATTGGGTCAGCGCTTTAAGAGACTATAATGCAAGAATAGGGAATGCTGAAGCTACCTCAGTTACTTTTTTAGCTAAGACCAAAACTGCCATTCAGCTCGTAACATTATGCTTGTTTTTAATTGGACTCTATTTTGATAGCGCTCTTCTTTTATTTTTGGCTAATTTCTTTTTATTTTTAGCGCTAATAATTACTATTCAAACTGGAGTATCGTATACAATAGCTACATTTAAGAGATAAGGCTGGATGGCAGAGTGGTTATGCAGCGGCCTGCAAAGCCGTTTACGCCGGTTCGATTCCGGCTTCAGCCTCCATAGGGAAAAAAATGATGAATAGTACAAATAATAACTCACAAGATATTGCAGGTATAAGCGATGCTGTTTACGAAGATGATTTTTCTCTAGTTGATCTAGTTAATATCATCTTAGATTCCAAGAAAACTATAGCTTTAATCACAAGTACTTTTTTTGTAGTATCAAGTTTATATACTTTTTTTCTTCCAGATGTCTATACCTCTGATAGTCTGCTAACTATTGCAGATGATAGCGAGGCAGGTGGAAGTGGGTTTGCCTCCATGGCTTCGAGATACAGCGGCCTAGCCTCCATGGCTGGAGTATCCATGGCTAATGGCAGCTCTTCAAAATCAGATCACATTATTGCTACAATTAAATCTAGAACATTTTTTGAACATTTAGCTTCTATTCCAGGAATATATCCTCCCCTAGTCGCAGGCGACTCTTATGATTCGAAGACAAAGAAATTAACTCTTAACCAGGGAATATATAATTCTGTGAAAGGCACATGGATTAATGGTATGCCTAGCCTTCAAGGCTCTCATTATCAGTATTTTATTAAAAATCTGGTTATTTCTGCTGATAAAAAGACTGGTTTTATATACCTTTCATTCACACATATCTCTCCTGAGTTTTCTCTACTTATGGCCCAGACTGTTATAGAGGAAGCAAATAACATTGTTCGTCTCCAACATATAGGCGAATCAAATAAAGCTCTTGCATACCTGAATAATGAACTACAGAAGACTTTCGAAATAGGCACCAAAGACTCTATCAGTACCCTAATCGATGCTCAGCTCAAAGTGCAGATGCTCGCCAATGTAAGACAGGACTATATAATTAGCCCTATTGATAAGCCGGTACTACCGGAATGGAAGTCTGGTCCTACAAGAATGAGGATTGTTCTGCTTAGCTCTTTTTTGGGGCTCCTTATCAGTTCATTCTTTGCACTTTATGCGTATTATTTTCTTGGCAAAAAGAGCTAGATTGTAAACTTTGACGCAAACGATAAAGCATGAAAAATTTTAGTTTTTATGATGTCAAAAGATAAGATTGGAATTATTGGGCTAGGCTATGTAGGACTTCCTCTTGCTGTTGCTTTTTCTAAGGAATTTCAGGTCAGTGGTTTTGATATAAACCCTGCTCGAATAGATGAATTAAATAATGCTACTGATTCCACTTTAGAGGTTGAACCAGAACTTTTAAAAAATAATGCTAACCTTTTTTTCTCATCTTCAAGCGATTGTCTTTCTGATTGTAGATTTATAATAGTAACAGTCCCAACTCCGGTAAATAGCTCGAAGGAACCAGATTTAACGCCATTAATTGCAGCAAGTACCACCATTGGAAAATTATTAAAGCCTGGGATGATAGTGATCTATGAGTCTACAGTGTATCCAGGGGCAACTGAGGAGGTATGCGTACCAATCTTAGAAAAAGAATCTAATCTAATTTTTAATCAAGATTTCTTTGCTGGTTATAGTCCTGAAAGAATTAATCCAGGAGATAAAAATCACAGAATTAATAATATTGTTAAAGTGACATCGGGTTCTTCACCAGAAGCAGCATCTGAAGTGGACAAGTTATATGCAACTATCATTTCTGCTGGCACGCACAAAGCAAGCTCTATCAAAGTAGCAGAAGCTGCAAAGGTTATAGAGAACACTCAAAGAGACGTTAATATTGCTCTAATTAATGAGCTTGCTATTATTTTTGAGTCTATGGGTATAGATACTCAAGAAGTTTTGGAAGCAGCAGGAACTAAATGGAATTTTTTACCGTTTTGGCCAGGATTAGTTGGGGGTCATTGCATAGGAGTTGATCCATATTATCTTACATATAAATCAGAGCAGCTTGGGTATAGCCCAGAAATTATTTTAGCTGGAAGAAAATTAAATGACGGCATGGGTCTTTATATTGCAAGCCAGTTGGTTAAGCATATGACAAATCAATCAATCGACTTGGAGCATGCTAAAGTTCTAGTCATGGGTATAACCTTTAAAGAAAATTGTCCGGATATGAGAAATACCAAAGTCATTGATGTCATTAGTGAGCTCTCACAATTTGGATGTACTATTGATTGCTATGATCCTTGGGTTAACGAAGAAAACGTTAAGCAAGAATTGAAGATTAATCAGGTTAAATATCCAGCACAACATACATATGACGCTATTATTCTTGCTGTTTCGCATGATGAGTTTATTAAGCTTGGTAGTAAAAAAATTAGAGATTTTGGTAAAGAAAATCATATTTTATATGACCTCAAGTATCTATTTCCTAAAAATCAATCCGATCTTCGTTTATAAGAATTAAATATGGAATCTTACAATAGTCTTAAAGAGCACCTTCGGCTCAATCAATATACTTGGCTAATAACTGGAGTAGCTGGTTTTATTGGCTCTAACCTACTTGAATCACTTCTTGAGCTTGATCAAAAGGTTATTGGTTTAGATAATTTTCTGACTGGTAATAATAAAAATTTACTTGAAGTTCAGGAGTGCGTTTCTTTGCCTCAATGGGATAACTTTCATTTTGTTGAAGGAGATATCTGTAATCTCAGTACATGCTTTGAAGTGACGAAAGGAGTTAATTTTGTATTACATCAAGCGGCATTGGGATCCGTTCCTCGATCCATTGAGGATCCCATAAAAACAAATGCAATCAACATCACAGGTTTTTTAAATATGCTAATTGCTGCCAAGGATAACCAAGTAGATAATTTTGTATATGCAGCAAGTAGCTCTACTTATGGCGACCATGAAGCGCTGCCTAAAGTTGAGGATCAGATAGGCAAACCATTGTCCCCCTACGCTGTGACTAAATATGTGAACGAAGTATATGCTGATGTCTTTAAAACAAACTATGACTTTAATTCAATAGGATTGCGTTATTTTAATGTTTTTGGCAAACGTCAGGATCCAGATGGCGCCTATGCAGCAGTTATTCCGAAATGGATTGCATCAATGATTAATTCAGAAGATGTCTACATTAATGGAGATGGCGAAACGAGCAGAGATTTTTCTTATATTGATAATATTGTTCAAGCAAACCTCTTGGCGGCATTGGCGGGTAAGAAAATTATCCAAAATGATCTGAATGATGAAAATGTGCTGAATCAAATTTATAATATTGCGGTCGGAGATAGAACTTCACTTAATGAGTTGTACTTCATTTTACGGGACAATCTTTCCCAACATTTTAGTCATCTAAAAGGCTCGTCACCAATCTACAGAGATTATAGAGTGGGAGACGTCAGGCATTCTCAAGCTGATATTACTAAAGCAAAAGTCAAGTTAGGTTATTTACCTAGCTATCAGGCAAAAGATGGGCTTCATGAAGCAATGGATTGGTATATTCATAACTTAAAGTGAGCTTGCAAGAAAAATCATCTTTTTACGGCGTATGGAAAAGTCTGTATAGATTTTTACCTTTTAAATTAAAAATAAGATTCATGGTGCTAATCTTTTTGATGGCATTTAGTGCATTTGCCGAGATTGTTAGCATCGGTTTGGTTATTCCGTTTTTAAGTGCCATAACCTCTCCTGATGTCATTTTTAACCAATCCTATCTTCAACCTGCTCTAAATTTTTTTTCTATTGAGTCTAATGCAGCATTAATAAAGTTTCTTACTGCTATATTTTGTGTGGCTGCAATATTTTCTGCAGGACTAAGACTGTTAACTTTATGGGTTCAAACTAGGTTTTGTTACTCAATTGGCGCTGATTTAAGCGCACAAATATATAAAAATTCTTTATATCAATCATATTCTGTTCATGTCTCAAGAAATAGCAGTGAATATATTTCAACTATTGTCGCTAAAACTACTGCAAGCACGAGTTTTGCGATACTGCCAGTTTTAAACATACTCAGTTCAGGTTTTGTTCTGCTGGCAGTAACAATTACTTTAATTGCTATCGAGCCATTTGTTGCATTATCAGCATTATTTGTATTTGGTTCTCTTTATGGATTAGTAATGCTTGTGACCAGGAATAAGCTTGATATAGACAGTAAAAAAATTAGCCACGAGCAAGATCAAGTTATTAAAATTTTACAAGAAGGATTTGGCAGCATTCGTGATATTTTAGTTAGTAACACCCAAGAAGTTTATTTGCGCTCCTACAGGACTTCTTTTAGCTCGCTTCAGAGGGCTTGGGCAAACGTTGAAATTATTAAAGGCACCCCAAGATATGTGATCGAGGCTTTAGGAATTATTGCTATTGCCTTATTGGCCTTGCACTTTTCCACTCAACCAAATGGAATGGTATCTGCTATACCGATATTGGGCGCAATGGCATTAGGGGCACAGAGAATCCTTCCAATATTGCAGTTAATTTATTCTAGTCTCTCATCCTTAAGGGCTGGGTTCTCATCTTTGTTGGATGTCATTATTATGCTTGAGGAGCCAACAAATGAAGTGCTCTCACTGGAAAGCACAAAATTCTTAGAATTTAATAATCAGATTACATTACAAAATTTACAATTTAAATACTCTGATGACGGCCCATTGATTTTAGATGGCATTAATTTATCAATTCCCAAAGGAGGAATCCTTGGGATCATTGGCTCTACTGGAAGCGGCAAAAGTACTTTAACAGATATTCTAATGGGACTATTGCACCCAAATGCAGGAAGTTTTTTGGTTGACGATATTATTATTACAGAATCTAATAAATTTGGATGGCAGTCTAAATTAGCTCATGTGCCGCAGTCTATCTTTTTAACAGATTCTTCCATAGCTGAGAATATTGCTTTAGGGGTTCCGCCTGATGAAATAGATTTTGATTTAGTTCAGCGCGCAGCAAAGCAAGCTCAAATTCATGGCACTATTTCAGCCTGGCCAAATAAATATAATGCTATCGTTGGAGAGAGGGGTGTAAGGATTTCAGGTGGTCAGCGTCAACGCATTGGTATTGCAAGAGCTCTTTACAAAAAGGCACCAGTAATTATCTTTGATGAAGCAACGAGTGCTCTAGATTCTTCTACAGAAGCATCTGTGATGCAATCAATTGCTAGCCTTAATCAGGACTTAACAATTATTATAGTAGCTCATAGGCTAACCACTTTAAAAAATTGCTCTAATATTATAGAGCTATCAAATGGAAAAATTTTAAGACAGGGCGTATATAATGACATTATTTAATTAATATCCAGAAAACGGAATAATATGAAAGCGGTAATATTAGCTGGTGGTTTAGGGACTCGCATCTCTGAAGAAACTCATTTAAAACCAAAGCCAATGATTGAAATTGGAGGAAAGCCAATACTTTGGCATATCATGAAGATGTACTCCTCGCACGGTGTAAATGAATTTATTATTTGCCTTGGATATAAGGGCTATTTAATTAAAGAATACTTCACAAACTATTCTCTGCATATGTCAGACATTACTATAGACATAGCAGATAATAAAATTGAAGTTCTTAAAAAGCATGCTGAGCCATGGAAAATTACTCTTGTAGATACAGGAGAGCAAACTTTGACTGGTGGACGCTTAAAAAGAGTGTCTGACTACCTTGATCCCGCAGAACCTTTTTGTTTTACCTATGGCGATGGACTGAGCGATGTTGATATAGCGCAAAGCATTAAGTTTCATGCAGATCATGGCAAATTAGCAACCATAACAGCTGTTCAGCCCCCTGGTAGATATGGTGCTTTAGATTGCGAGGGATCATCTGTTAAGGGCTTTATAGAAAAACCTAGTGATGGAGGTTTGATTAATGGTGGTTTTTTTATACTTGATCCAGAAGTAATTGACTTAATAGATGGAGATGAAACAACCTGGGAAGAAGAGCCTCTAAAAGCATTAGCCGCTGATGGCTCTATGGCTGCATTCTTCCATAATGGTTTTTGGCAACCCATGGATACTCTTCGAGAGAAGCAATACTTAGAAAAATTATGGGAAGACAATAAGGCTCCTTGGAAAATTTGGGAATAAATCCTAGTATGGTAACGCAATCATTCTGGCAAGATAAACGGGTGCTCGTCACAGGTCACACTGGTTTTAAAGGTCTTTGGCTTACCTTATGGTTAGAGCGATTAGGTGCTCATGTTAGCGGAGTCAGCTTGCTTCCCGAGACCTCTCCAAACCTTTATGAACTTTCTCATTTCCACAAATCAAACCAGAGCACTATTTGTGATATTAGAAATTTGAAGGATCTTTCAGAAGTATGCAAGCTCCATAATCCTGAGATTGTTTTTCATCTTGCTGCTCAGCCATTAGTTAGAGAAAGCTACATTAAACCTATTGAAACTTTTGATTCAAATGTTATGGGCACAGCTAATCTTTTGGAATCCTTGAGGGAACTCCAAGAATTACAATCCGTAGTGCTAATTACCACTGATAAGGTTTATCAGGATAGTGGTTTACAAAAACCCTATTCCGAAAGTGATCATTTGGGGGGGCATGATCCATACAGTGCTAGTAAAGCAGCATGTGAAATCGTAATTGATAGTTACAGAAAGTCTTTTTTTAATGAATTAAATATTCCTATTGCGAGCGCAAGAGCGGGTAATGTGATTGGGGGCGGAGATTGGTCGAAAGACAGGCTAATTCCTGATGCCATCAAAGCATGGAATACTAATGAAATTCTAGAGATCAGGCGGCCCGACTCTACAAGGCCATGGCAGCATGTTCTGGAACCGTTAAATGGCTATATTGATCTTGCAGAAAAAATTATAATAACACCAGAAAAAGCACAAGCTTATAATTTTGGTCCAGCTGATCAATCACATGCATCAGTTAAAGAGGTGATTGAGATTGCAAGAAAATATTATGGAAAAGGAGAAGTTTCTTTTCAACAAATCAAACAAGGTCCCTATGAGGCAGACTGGCTTTCTCTAAACATCCAAAAGGCATCAATTGAGCTTGGATTTGAGCCAAAATGGAATTTACAAGAGACAATACAACATACTATTGAGTGGTATAAAGATTTTTCTAATGGCGAAGATCCTATTGCTTTGTGCCATAAGCAAATCGATATTTACGAGAGTGTATTGTGAGTAACCTCCAAATTAAGCCTCTACATTTACCTGGACTTTGCCACATTAAGAGAGATAACCTTGATGATAGTAGAGGCTTTTTAAGCAGATTATTCTGCATGACTGAACTTGCTGCTGCGGGATGGGTAGATCCAATTCAGCAGATCAATTATACGCATTCAGCAAAAAGAGGAACCGTGCGAGGCATGCACTTTCAGAGATTTCCAAACGCTGAAATGAAGATGGTAACTTGCATTAAGGGAGAAATCTTTGATGTTGCTGTAGATATTCGACCTAGCTCTCCAACATTCCTTCAATGGCATGGAGAAATTTTATCTTCTAAAAATAAATCCTCGCTGATCATTCCCCAGGGTTTTGCACACGGCTTTCAAACGCTGGTTGATGATTGTGAACTCATTTATTTTCACTCTGAATCATATAGCCCTTCCAGTGAATCAGGAGTATCTTTCAATGACCCAAGTCTTAATATTACTTGGCCAAATAAAGTGATTGAAGTTTCTGCTAGAGATAAATCCCATAAATTGATAGATATGAATTTTCAAGGAGCTGAACTGATATGAAATGCAGACATTGTAATGGCGAGCTAATCAATACTTTTTTAGATCTTGGCTTTGCGCCTCCGTCTAATGCTTATTTAGCATTCGCAGATCTTCAAAAACCAGAAACATACTTTCCATTAACTATTATGGCTTGTGATTCATGCTGGTTAGTTCAAACTCTTGATTATGCAGATGCTGAAGAATTGTTTAGTAAATCTTATGCATATTTTTCTAGTACATCATCTGGATTCTTAAAGCATGCTCAACAATATTCTGAGAAAATAATTAACAGGCTAAATTTAGATGAAAAGAACTTTGTTATAGAAATTGCTTCCAATGATGGCTACTTATTAAAAAATTTTGTTGAGGCTAAGATTCCATGTCTTGGCGTAGAACCTACTGATAGTACCGCAGATGCTGCAGAGGCTTTAGGAATACCAGTGCTGAGAGAATTTTTTGGTGAAAAAATTGCTTCTCAGATTGCCATAGATCATAAAAAAGCAGATCTTATATCTGGAAATAATGTGTATGCCCATGTTCCAGATATCAATGATTTTACAAAAGGGCTGGCTGCAGTTCTTGAATCATCTGGAACCATTACCCTTGAATTTCCTCACCTAATGAAATTACTAGAATTTAATCAATTCGATACCATTTACCATGAACATTTTTCATATTTATCATTATTTTCAGTTTCAAAAATTTTTGCTTCAGCTGGTTTGAGAGTCTACGATGTTGAAGAGTTGTCGACACATGGAGGGAGTATTAGAGTATACGGTTGCCATGATGAATCTAATATTCAAGAAACTAATGCAGTGCAGCTTATGCTTAATAGAGAATTAGAGTATGGAATGCAGGCTATTGATGTTTATAAGAATTTTCAAGACGATGCCAATCAAATTAAAGACTCTTTTTTACATTTTTTAATTGAAGCATCTCGATCAGGTAAGTCGATTGCAGGTTATGGAGCGGCAGCCAAAGGCAATACTTTGATGAATTATGCTGGCATCAAAACTGATTATATTTCTTTTGTTGCAGATGCTGCTAAGGCGAAGCAAGGTAAGTTCCTGCCTGGTACTCATATTCCTGTACACCATCCCGATCGACTAATCTCTGAACAGGTAGATTATATTATTATATTTCCATGGAACATTGCTGACGAGGTCATCAATGACTTACGAAAAAAAATAAATTATTCAACTGAGTTTGTTACCTTTGTTCCAGAGTTAAAGATTGAGTCCATTTGATGGGGCAAGAGAAAATGGTACCCGCAGTTTTCCTTGATAGAGATGGCGTCATCAATAAGGATATAGGATATTTTTCTGATCCTAAAAAATTAGCTATTTTTCGCTCTTCTCTTGAAGGGCTTCGAGCTCTTCAAGAAGCAGGTTTTATGTTGATTGTTGTTACGAATCAGTCAGGCATTGCCAGAGGCCTAATATCAGAAAAAGACGTTCAAAATTTGCATGATGTTATGCAACATGCATTTCAAAAAGATGGAATTTTTATTAGCGGCATTATTTATTGCCCACATCATCCGACTGAGGGAATAAATGCATACCGAACGAATTGCAAATGCAGAAAGCCTAGTCCCGGAATGATCTTCCAAGCTGCAGAAAAATTCAATATAGATCTGAATCAATCCTATCTAGTTGGTGATAGATTTTCAGATATTCAAGCGGGTATAAATGCAGGTTTAAAATCGTCTATTCTACTTCAATCAAAGCATGAGATTTCGCAAGAAGAGATATCCAAAGCTTCAACTTTTTGCCAAGATTTAGCAGAAGCAGCATCATGGATAATAGGCTCTAATCCAAAAAAAAATAATGAACAATAAAATATTATTTGAGGATTTGCATGACTATTAATACTGATTTTTTAATTATTGGTGGCGGAATCATTGGTCTTAGTATTGCCAGAGAGATCCAAGCTCGCTATCCAGCAAGTTCAATCACAATCATAGAAAAAGAGAAAAAATGTGGCGAGCATGGCAGCGGAAGAAATAGTGGAGTTTTACATAGTGGAGTCTATTACCCAGCAGATACGCTAAAAGCTAAATTCACGAAAGATGGAAATAGGAAATGGCAAGAATATTGCCAGGAAAGAAATCTTTTCTTGGATCAATGCGGTAAATTAATTCTTGCGACTACTCAGGAGGAGTTAAAAGGCCTTGATATTATTGAAGATAGGGCTACACAAAATAATGTGATTATCCAGAGGCTTGATGCAAAAGGAATATATGAAATTGAGCCTAGGGCTAATACGATTGGGTCAGGCCTATTTGTTCCGTCAACTGCCACCATCGATCCAAATGAAATCAACAACTCAATTAGCAAAGAATTTAAAGACAGTGGCGGTAATTTATTGCTTGATTGTGCATATTTAAAAAAATTACCAGGCAGTAACAATGTACAAACCAGCACAGAAGTTATTAGCGCAGGCTATATAATTAATTGCGCAGGATTACATGCCGATAAAGTTGCTCATGATTTTAATATGGGATTAGATTTTACAATGCTCCCGTTTAAAGGTTTATATTTATACTCTTCAAACCAAAATTCTGCTCCAAAGGTTCACATATATCCAGTCCCAGATTTAAATAATCCATTTCTAGGAGTGCATCTCACCAGAACAATTTCTGGAGGTGTTAAGGCTGGGCCTACAGCCATGCCAGCATTATGGAGAGAAAACTATTCAGGATTAAAAAATTTTAATGCAAAAGAGTTAATAGAGATTTCTTTAAGAGAAGCTTACATGTTTGTAATGAATAAAAATGGATTCCCAAAATTAGCATTTGAGGAAATTCGTAAGCAGAGTAAATATTTTTTAATTAATGATGCATCAAGATTAATTGCAAATATTGAAAGCATGAAATTTGATACATGGGGTAAGCCAGGAATTAGAGCTCAATTAGTTTCAAAGCAAACTAATGAGTTAGTAATGGATTTTCTTATAGAGCAAGATGACAAAAGCATGCATATTTTGAATGCAGTTTCTCCAGCATGGACCTGTGCACTCTCATTTTCTGAATACATAGTAGATCAAATATAAATATAAGAAGTTTTCCAAACCCAGTAATTATCTTCTACAATACAGCTAAATAATTATATTATAGGCAAAAAAACTATGAGCAATTTCTATCGCCCATATTTTCAAGAGTACTCAAATCTAGCGTTTTCAGAGAGCTTATATGAAACGCTTGATGCATTTAAGTCTGTGGCTTTGGAGGTGAAAGCTGTTGATTCAAAATTAATTTTCTCTGGCAATGGAGCTAGCGCAGCTATTTCGGCTCATGCCGCTGTTGATTTTACGAAGCAAGCAAAAATTCGTGGCATTACTTTTAATGAGGCTGATTTAATTACCTGTTTTAGCAATGATTATGGTTATGAAAACTGGATGTCTGAAGCTATTAAAGCTTATGCTAAAAAATCTGATGCTGTAGTTCTTACGAGCGTTAGTGGAGAATCTCCCAGCATTGTTAATGCAGCAATTACTGCTAAATCTCTTGGGCTCAAAGTAGTTACTTTTACAGGTAGAGACTCAAATAATGCTCTTAAGTCTCATGGGGATATCAACTTCTGGGTAGACAGTCATGCTTACAATATTGTTGAATGCATCCATATGATTTGGGTTACAACAGTCATAGATGCAATCGTTGGAAATGCTGTCTATGAGGTTTCTTAGAAAATACTGATTAAAGATTTTTTGCATGGATAGTAATTTTAAAAATCTTTCAGTACTTCTGCTTGCTGCAGGAGTAGGTTCCAGACTCATGCCTCTCACCAATTCTTGGCCAAAATGCTTAATGCCTATTGGCAAAAAACCATTACTAGAGTACTGGTTAAGTGTATTTTATAAGCTGGGTATTATTAAAGTAATGGTTAATCTTCACTATCAAAGTGAGATAGTTGAGAGTTTTTTGCAAAGAGATCGCTTTAAAGACTGGGTATCCTCAGACTTTGAACCCATTCTTTTGGGAACAGCCGGCACCCTTAAAAAACATATGCCGTTTTTTTTAAATGATACACTTTTATTGATTCATGCTGATAATTGGAGCCAGTGTAATTTCTCAGCTTTCATAGAGTTTCACTTTAATGATCGCCCAGAAAACTGCATGATAACCATGATGACCTTCAGTTCAGATCAACCCTCTGAGTGTGGGATAGTAGAGTTAGATGATAAAAATCGAGTAATTAAATTTCATGAGAAAGTGCAAAATCCTCCATCTAGCCTAGCAAATGCAGCAGTTTACATGATTGAACCAGAAGTCCTAAGGTGGATTAATAGCCAGAACCATATTTTAGATTTTAGCAATGATGTGTTACCAAATTTTCTTGGTAAAATTGCAACATGGCATAATGACAACATTCATAGAGATATAGGCACTTTGGAGAGCCTTCAAAAGGCACAATTAGATAAACAGCCTAACAATGCTTGGAGTTCATCAGACCAGTGGGAGCTAGACTTTAATCAAAACCCTATTCATGATCAGATAAAAATATAGCAAAGTAAAAAGGGAGTTAGCAAATGTCACGATTTTTAGTTATTGGTAGTAATTCATTTTCCGGATCATCATTTATACAGCACTTGTTGAAAGACGATCATGAGGTCATGGGCGTTAGTAGGTCTGAAGAAATTAATCAAGTTTATCTCCCATATAAGTGGTTAGAAAATATTCCTTCAGGCTTCAAGTTTCATCAAGTTGACATCAATAATGATTTAGAACTTCTTAAAACTTACATGAATGAATTTCAACCAGAATATGTGGTTAATTTCGCCGCCCAAGGCATGGTTGCGCAAAGCTGGATTACACCAGAGGACTGGTACCAAACGAATGTTGTGGGTCAGGTTAAGCTTCATAATTATCTTAGGACAATAGACTGCATTAAAAAATATGTGCATGTGTCAACTCCAGAAGCATATGGCAGTACTGATGGGTGGGTGAGTGAGAGCTACAGTTTTAGTCCAAGTACTCCATACGCTGTATCTAGAGCTGCATGCGACCTTCATTTACTAAGCTTTTTTCGTGCCTATAAATTTCCTGTAGTCTTTACAAGAGCAGCCAATGTATATGGCGAAGGGCAGCAGCTTTATAGAATAATTCCAAGAGCGCTCTTATTTGCTCGATTAGGAAAAAAACTTCAATTGCATGGAGGCGGCCACTCAGTTCGATCCTTTATACATATTGATGATGTGACTGACGCAACTTTAAAAATCGCATTCAATGGTGAGATAGGAGACACTTATCATATATCTACAAATGATACGGTCTCTATTAGAGATCTAGTGATAATGATTTGCGATATGACTGATATTCCCTTTTCCGATTTAGTAGAAGAAACAGAAGATAGGCTTGGCAAAGACCAATCTTACTTACTACGAAGTACTAAATTAAGACAAGAGCTGGGCTGGAAGGATAAGATTTCCCTTGAAATAGGCATCAAGAAAACTTTAACTTGGATTGACGATAACTTATCATGTCTCCAATCCTTACCTATGGACTACAGTCATAAACCATAATTCAACGGAGTAGCTTTTAAATGAATATATTAATTACAGGAGCATGCGGTTATGTTGGGTCCTCGCTAACCCCCTATCTTCTTTCTCAGGGTCACAATGTACGTGCCGTTGATACTGAATGGTTTGGTAACAATCTTGACTCACATTCAAATCTAGAATTTACCAAAAAGGATATCCGTGATCTAGATGAAACATTTTTTCAAAACATTGAATCCGTTATCCATCTTGCCAATATAGCCAATGACCCTAGTGTAGAGTTAAATCCCAACCTCTCATGGGAAGTTAATGTTTTGGCAACTCAGAAACTTGCAGATAATGCTATGCGAGCTGGGGTGAAGCAATTAATTTATGCAAGCTCAGGAAGTGTTTATGGTGTTAAGGATGAGTTAGACGTAACAGAAGATCTTGAATTAGTTCCAATTTCTGTTTATAACAAAACGAAGATGGTTTCTGAGCGAGTAACCTTAAGTTATAAGGACTCAATGAAAATCCATAATATTAGACCAGCAACTGTATGTGGTTGGTCGCCAAGAATGAGGCTCGATGTAAGCGTTAACATGCTAACCTTTCAAGCCTTAAAAAATAAAAAGATTACGGTTTTTGGAGGAAATCAGGTTCGTCCAAACATTCATATGCAGGATATGATTGGGGTATACAGTCATTTTTTAGAGCATCAGAGTGATATTAAATCTGGAAATTACAACGCTGGTTTTGAAAATATTTCAATTCTTGAAATAGCAGAAATGATCGTAAAAAAAGTTGCTGCTGAAATTATTATTACTGAATCTAACGACCCAAGATCCTATCGACAAAATTCAGATAAATTACTAGATACTAATTACGTCAAACAATTCTCTGTGCAGTATGCCATCGATGAAATTATTGAAAAATATAATAGTGGAGACTTAGAAGACAAAGATGAATATTATACTGTTAAAACAATGAAAGCTCTTAATCTAGAGGAATGATCAAAGTATTTATATGAAAAATAAACTATTTGAATCCATGCTTAGAATTAGGCTAGTCGAGGAATCGATAGCAAATAAATATTCTGAGCAAAAAATGAGATGTCCTACACATCTTTCTATTGGCCAAGAAGCAATTGCTGTTGGCGTATGCGCTAATTTAACTTCACAAGATCAAGTCCTAAGTACTCACCGAGCTCATGCTCATTATCTTGCAAAGGGAGGCTGTTTGAAAAGCATGATGGCTGAAATTTATGGTAAAGCATCTGGGTGTTCAAAAGGAATGGGTGGCTCAATGCATCTGATAGACACTTCTGTTGGTTTCATGGGCAGCACAGCAATTGTAGGCAATACAATTCCTGTTGCAGTTGGCCTTGCGCTAGAAAAAAAAGTAACTTACAAAAAAAGTATTGCTTGCGTGTTCTTTGGAGATGGTGCCACCGAAGAAGGAGCATTTTATGAGTCTGTTAATTTTGCAATAATTCACTCTTTACCAATTTTATTTATCTGTGAAAACAACTTTTACTCAGTCTATTCTGGTTTAGAGGTCAGGCAGCCAATGAATAGAAAAATCTACAAAATGGTTAGGGCTATGGGCATATCGGCTCAGCATGGGAATGGAAATGACGTTAAAGAGGTAGCAAGAAAAGTAAAGCATGCAAAAGCAATGATTCTGAAATCTGGAGGCCCTCAATTTTTAGAGTTTGATACTTACAGATGGAGAGAGCATTGTGGACCTAACTTTGATAATAATATTGGATACCGAGAGGAATCTGAATTCTTGAAATGGAAAAAAAAGGATCCCCTAAAGAATTTCTATTCTGAAAACTCACAAAAATACATAGATAGAAAAATAGATATAATTTCTAAAGAGATAGATGATGCTCATCAATTTGCTAATGATTCCAAATTTCCAACTTTGCAAGACTATAATGCAGCGTTTCAAGGGACATAAATGAGAAAATTAAGTTATGCGAATGCGATAAACGAGGCAATGTTTATTGCTATGCGAAAGAGTAAAAATGTAATTACTTTTGGCTTAGGTGTCCCAGACCCCAAAGGTGTTTTCGGGACTACGATTGGTCTACAGGAAGAATTTGGGCAAGATCGAGTGTTTGATATGCCAACTTCAGAAAATGGGATGACAGGAGTGGGAATTGGGGCTTCATTAAATGGCCTTAGACCTGTGATGGTTCATCAGCGAGTAGATTTTTTTCTTTTGGCATTAGATCAATTAATTAATAATGCTGCCAAATGGAGATTTATGTTTGGTGGTCAGACTTCTGTTCCAATCACCATTCGATTAATTGTTGGTCATGGTTGGGGCCAAGGGCCAACTCACTCTCAAAACCTTCATGCAATGTTTTCTCATATCCCAGGTTTAAAAGTCGTTATGCCTACCTCTGCCTACGATGCAAAAGGCATGCTTTTGTCCAGCATCTATGATGATGATCCTGTTATCTTTTTAGAGCACAGATGGCTTCATAATCTTGAGAGTGATGTTCCAAAAGGGGACTACAGAGTGCCTCTTGGAAAAGCTAAGCTAGTAAATAGAGGTAAAGATATTACGATAGTTGCATTGTCTTATATGTCAGTGGAAGCACTTCATGCTGTTCAAGAGTTAGAAAAATTGGGCATCGGTTGTGATTTAATTGATTTACGATCTACATCCCCGCTGGACTGGAAGACCATAAAAAGATCTTTACTAAGGACTGGAAGACTCTTAGCGGTTGATAGCTCCTCTGAAAGCTTTTCTGTTGCAAGTGAAGTAATCGCCAAAGCTTCTATCGAATGTCATAATGAATTGAAATCTGCGCCTGTGCGGCTTGCCATCAAAGATGGACCCGCTCCAACAAGCTTTGGTTTAACAGAAAATTACTATATTGGCGCTAAAGAGATTTTTAATAGCGTACTTTCGATTTTTAATAAATCTAAGGCAAATAGTAAAAAAATATTTGTTCAAAATCATCCCCATGATATTCCAGGCGATTGGTTTAAAGGACCTTTTTAGCGCGATGATTCAACTTAAATTAATTATAAAATGAGCAGATCACATCACATTATCATTTCTATCTCAAGCGATATAGGATTTGCATTAGCAAAGAAATGGCTTAATAAAGGCCACTCAGTCACCGGAACATTTCGCACTAGATCACTATTATGTGATGAGTTAAAAGATATGGGTGCGAACTTGATTCCTTGTGACCTAGAAGACAAGGTTTCAATTAGTTCAGCAATTAGTGCTATCAAATCAGGAATGCAATGGAATACATTAACAATAGCAACAGGTCATCAAGAGCCTGTTGGCAAATTTCTAACTTGTAATTTTGAAAGCTGGCATCAATCTATAAATGTGAACTTTATTAATCAATTAAAAATCGTGCATGGCTTGATGGATCACAAATCTTCAATTCAATCCTCCGTCTTATTTTTTGCTGGAGGTGGAACTAATAATGCAACAGTTGATTATTCTGCCTATACAATTTCAAAAATTGCATTAATTAAAATGGTAGAGCTGCTCGATGAAGAAATTTCTAATACAAGTTTCTCAATCTTGGGACCTGGATGGGTTAAGACTAAAATTCATGACTCCACCCTTAATGCACCAGAAAGAGCCGGAGAGAATTATCACAAAACTATTCAGATGCTCGAAAATAATGGAGCTGCATGTTACCCAATTGAAAAAGTTATAGATTGCTGTGATTGGTTGTTGTCGTCCCCAAGAAAATTAGTTGGAGGTAGAAATTTTAGTGCTGTTCATGATCCATGGGAAAGTAATAGAATTGAGCTGATATTGAATGACCCCAATCTGTTTAAACTAAGAAGATTTGGAAATGATTTTTTTAAAATTGAAGAATGACAACTAAGAAATCCCTAAAGAAAGTCTCAGACATAGTCGCAGAATTCTTGGTTGAGGAGGAGATCACACATGTGTTTGCAATTTCTGGTGGTGCCAGCCTTCATTTAATTCACTCTTTAGCAGATCATAATAATATTCAGTATATTTGTAATCATAATGAGCAAGCATCGGCAATGGCCGCTGATGGATATTCAAGAGTTTCTGGCAAGACTGGAGTAGCAGTTACAACGAGTGGCCCTGGTGCAACTAATCTAATTACAGGAATATGTTGTAGTTACTACGACTCAATTCCCTCTCTATTTATTACAGGTCAAGTTAGCACAATGAGAATGAAGGGTGACACAGGAGTTAGGCAGATTGGATTTCAGGAGACTCCAATAGTTGATATCGCAGAGGAGATAACAAAATATGCATACACTATTGTTGATCCAGAAGAAATTAAATATCAGCTTCAAAAAGCTTTGTATATTGCAAGATCTGGGAGGCCCGGCCCCGTTTTAATAGATATTCCGGATGACCTTCAAAGGCAACTAGTTGATCCGCTGAAGCTCAAAAATTTTAAAGCGCCTGTTGCTCAAGATTCCCCCCATCTTAATAACTCTCTTCACGATACTATAGATTTGATCAAGAATGCCAAGAGGCCGATTCTCATAGCTGGGTGGGGCGTGCACCTTAGCAATACCGAAGCTCAGTTTCTAAAGTTTGCTGAATCTTTTAATCTACCGATTGCTCTCACATGGGGAGCTGCTGATTTAATTCCCTTTGATCATGATTTGTATGTTGGTACCTTTGGAACACATGGGAATAGGCATGCAAATTTTGCAGTACAAAATGCTGACTTAATTATATCTCTTGGCTCGCGATTGGATACGAAATCAACCGGCAGCCCTATAAATACTTTTGCAAGAAAAGCTAGAAAAATTATGGTCGATATTGATATCAACGAGCTTGATAAATTTCAATATTTTGATCTGAAGTTTGATCAGCTCATTCATTGCGATCTTAGAGATTTTTTTAACAACTTTAGTAAATTAGAGCCCACTGACGATACTAGCAATAACCTAGGATGGTTAAAGCAAATTAATAAATGGAAGCATCAATTTACATCCTTTGACGACACAAAAAGTATTGCTACAACTCAGGTTAATCCATATAACTTTGTTGATTACATCTCCAGCAACCTAAAGGGCACTGAACAGATATTCATTGATACTGGGTGTTCAATTGCATGGTTTATGCAGTCTCTCAGAGTCAAAGATAAGGTGAGAGTATTCCATGACTTTAATAATACTGCCATGGGATGGGCCTTGCCTGCAGCAATAGGAGGTTATTATGCTAATTTAAAGCATCAATCTCCAATTATTGCGATAGTTGGTGACGGTAGTTTTATGATGACATCATATGAGTTAGCAACTGTGATGCATCATAATATCCCAATCAAAATATTTATTATGAATAATCAGGGCTATAGCATGATTCAGCAAACCCAAGATCAGTGGCTGAACTCAAATTATCATGCATCCTCTAAAGAGGGAGGTCTTTCATTCCCAAACTATAAAAAGCTAGCCTCTACTTACAACATCAAATACTTTGAGCTCAATAGCGAAAAAGATTTTTCTTTAATTGATGAAATAATGAATGATCCTAACCCATTGATATGTAATGTTTGTATTGATAAAGATTTTCGAGTATCTCCACAGGTAAAATTTGGTAAGCCTAACGAGGATATGGGCCCACTTCTTCCAAGAGATATGTTTAAAGAAAGCATGATTATTGAGCCAATAGATTAAAATTAAGATAAAATTGCATTCAATTTAACTTCATACCATTAATTATTTATGAATACAGCAGCACTAATACAATCTCTGATTAACAATTCTTCTCAACACTCACGTGACAGCAGCTTTTATAAGGCTCACGAGCAAGACTTGCTTAATATGCTTGAAAATAGTGATTTAAATAGCAGTAAATCTGGACATGAATCTTTTGAGCCATTTGGAGATTTATATTTTCCATTTCGAGAGATGGGTGCGATTAATACTATTCATCTTTTTGGTCTTGATGAGATGATTATATTTTCTTATTATTGGGCCAACAAATCTAGATATAAAAATGTTGCAGATCTGGGAGCCAATATTGGACTTCATTCTTTGATAATGGATAGATGTGGTTTCTCAATAAACTCCTTTGAGCCCGATCCGATTCATGTAGCTGTTTTTCAAGAAAATATAACAAATAACAAATCTACAAACATAACAATTAATCAAAAAGCTATTTCTGATAAGTCAGGTACTATGGACTTTATTCGTGTTCTTGGAAATACAACAGGGAGCCATCTTGCAGGCGCTAAGGAAGATCCATATGGGGAGCTAGAAACTTTTTCTGTTGAGACTGCTGACATCAATGCAGTGCTCTTAAATAATGATTTTGTTAAAATGGATATAGAAGGACAAGAAGCAACTGCAATTCTCTCCACAAAAAAAGATACATGGACCAATGTTGAAATGATTCTGGAGGTTGGAACGGAGAAAAACGCAGAAATTATTTTTGAATATCTGAATGAAATTAATGTAAACATGTTTTCTCAAAAAACTGGATGGAATAAAGTTTCTAACCTTGCTGATGTTCCTACAAGCTATAAAGAAGGATCATTATTTCTTTCTGTAGCTGACGAGATGTCCTGGTAGGCAGAAATTTCTTACAAATGAAAAGAGAAATTAATTTACTGGAGTTTTATCCTCAGTCTAAGCGACCTATCGATGACAGGGGTAACTTGATTACTGAGCAAGATAGAGCTGTAGCCAGAAAGTTTGATATCGAATATTTTGATGGCGACAGACTAACGGGCTATGGTGGATATAATTATAGCCCTAGATTTTGGACAGAAACCGTTGCACATATTAAAGATTTTTATAATCTTGATAATAATTCAAAAATTTTAGATATTGGGTGTGCTAAAGGCTACATGATGCATGATTTATCTCTTTTGATTCCAGGTGCTGAGATTAAAGGTGTTGATATTTCAAATTATGCAAAGGAGAATTCAATAGAATCAATGCGAGATAATATTATGGTCGCTAATGCTAATAATCTTCCTTTCCCTGATGATTATTTTGATTTGGTCATAGCGATTAATACGCTGCACAATCTCCCATTAATTGATTGTAAGCAAGCTTTTCGAGAAATTAGTAGAGTTACAGATAAGGATTCGTTTGTAATGAATGATGCATGGAGAGACTCCAGGGGAGAAGAAGATATGCTGAAGTGGAACCTTACCGCCTTAACTTATATGAGTTGTGACGACTGGATAAAATTCTTTGATTCAGTGGGCTACAAGGGAGATTATTATTGGTTTTTTGCCGCGTAATCTATAGCTAAAAATGGATCTTATAATTAAAGCTGCCGTACTTGAAACTCTTAACCAACCTCTAAAAATAAAATTATTAAAACCTGAGCCATTAAAGACTGGGCAAGTCTTGGTTAAAATATTGTTTAGTGGAGTTTGCAGAAGTCAGGTGATGGAAGTACAAGGCATGAGAGGGGAAGATAAATGGTTGCCTCATCTGCTGGGTCATGAGGGATCTGGAATAGTGGAAGAGACTGGTCCTGGTGTCACTAAGTTAAAAAAAGGCGATGAGGTAATTTTGACTTGGATTAAAGCTGATGGTCTGCAAGCCTCTGGTGCTAGATATCATTGTGAGGAACAGCAGATAAATTCAGGCGCAGTTACAACATTTAGTAATTATTCTGTTGTTTCAGAGAATAGATTGGTGATCAAGCCTAAGGATATTCCATTTGATATAGCGATTTTGCTAGGGTGTGCACTTCCTACTGGCTGTGGAATGGTTCACAATCAATTAAACATATCTCCAAACTCTAATGTTGCAGTCATTGGCTTAGGGGGCATCGGTTTGTCTGCGATTTTGATGCTGCTTGCCAAAAAAGTTCAGAATATTATTGCAATAGACATATCAAATGAAAAACTTGAGATGGTAAAAAATTGGGGAGTTATCAATGTTTTTCACTCAGATTCAAAGGATTTACATAAAAAGATAATGAATTTAACTGAAGGAGGCTTAGATTTTTGTATCGAATCAGCTGGCCAGATTAATACAATAGAGCTCGGCTTTGCTCTGCTTAAAAAATCGGGAGGGGAATTACTTTTTGCATCACACCCCCCTCAGAACGAGAAGATATCTTTATCGCCTCATGAATTAATTTCTGGAAAACGCATATCGGGATCTTGGGGCGGGGGCACTCAGCCAGATAAAGATTTTCCAGCCCTCTCTAAGATGCTTATGCCTAACAGGGGTCTTTTAAATTCTTTAATTACACAGAGGTATTCTTTAGATCAAATCAACCTCGCTATTGAGGATTTATCTCTTGGACGAGTATTTCGTCCCTTGATTGAGATGGAGCATTAATAGATTATATGTTTATGAGCAAAACTATATTTATATCAGGGAATTTTAATATCTTACATCCTGGGCATTTGCGCTTGATGAGGTTTGCAAGAGAGCTGGGAGATGAGCTAATTGTTGGAGTTTATTCTGATAGTCTAGGTGGAGAATCGGCTCATGTGCCAGAAGAGATGCGCTTAGAAGGCGTTCAATCAAATATATGGGTTACTAAAGCAGTGTTAATAGACAACATCAAAGATGCCATCAACTTAATTAAACCAGATATTATTGTAAAGGGAAAAGAGCATGAGAACCAATACAATATAGAGTCTGATATTGTTAATGAGTATGGAGGAGCACTAATTTTTAGTTCAGGTGAGGTTGTTTTCTCTTCTCTGGATCTTATAAGAAGAGATCTATCAGGGAATCATTTGACCTCTATACAATTCCCAGAAAAATTTGCTGCCAGACATGGTTTTAATAAATCTGATTTAGCTAAGGTCGTAAATAATTTCTCTTCTCTCAAAGTGTGTGTAGTTGGAGATTTAATTGTAGATGAATATATAACTTGTGATCCTCTCGGCCTTTCAAAAGAGGACCCAACAATTGTAGTAACGCCCATTGCTAATGAAAAATTTGTTGGTGGTGCTGGGATTGTAGCTGCTCATGCTGCAGGTTTGGGTGCGGAAGTTAAACTAATTTCTGTAGGAGGAGATGACGATACTCGCTTATTTGCAGAAGAATCATTAAAATCTTTTTCAGTTAATGCAAATATCTTGGTTGATGAGATTAGACCAACTTCTCTAAAGCAAAGATTTAGAGCAGAAGGGAAAACTCTTTTGCGAGTTAGCCATCTGCATCAAGGAAGTATCAGTCAATCTATTCAGGAATTATTTCTTGAGTCAGCTACTGCAGCCATTCGCGAATCTGATATTTTGATATTTTCAGATTTTAATTATGGATGTTTACCTCAGCAACTTGTTGAGCAGCTGGTATCGATTGCAAAAGAAAACAATGTTTATACTGCAGCAGATAGCCAGTCTTCCTCTCAGATTGGAGATATCGCGCGCTACAAAAATATGGATTTTCTATTTCCTACCGAGCATGAGGCCAGGATTAGCTTAAGAAATTATGACGATGGCATTGTAGTTCTTTCAGAGCAACTATCTCAACTCACTAATGCAAAAAATATTATATTAAAACTTGGTTCTGAAGGTGCATTACTTTATCTAGATGATGGTAGTACTGGCAGTAAAACTGATCGCTTGGCTCCAATCAATGTTGCCCCCAAGGATGTTGCAGGTGCAGGCGATTCAATGATGATGTCTACCATGCTTGCGTTTGTTGCTGGTGCAGATGTTTGGCAAGCAGCTTGCATAGGAGGAGTTTCAGCAGCTTTACAGATTAGTCGTGTTGGTAATGTTCCTTTGCAAAAAAAAGAATTGCTTGATTGCATTAAGTAGGCTGTATGGCAAATCGTAGCTACATTTTACTTGTTTCCATTAAAAGATTTATTTCAGTAATACTTTACTTCCCACTAGCTCTAATTTTTAAAATATTTGCAATTCAAGTTCCATACTTTTTTACAGAACGAATTGGACATTTAGTTGTTGACCCGGAATCTTTTTTAAAAGAACAATATTTGCTCAATGGAAGATACCCATTGTCCGTATTGCTCGCACCACCCAATCTGACTGCTAATTCAAAGCTTTTAGAGTATTGGAAAGAATATTTTACTGTTATACAAAATTCATTTGTATGTAGATTACTTTTACCTCTATGCTTTCATCCACTCCTTAGGTTAGATGAAAAATATGCAGCCACTATCAATGCTTCCTCCAGTATATATAAAATCAGTGCAGAATGGGGCAGCCAAGATCCGCTGCTTAGGGTCTCAGATCAAGATTTGGTAGTTGGTTCAGAAACATTGCTGAAAATGGGATTAAATAAAGGTGATTGGTTTGTTTGTATCCACTCTAGAGATGGTGGCTATTCTCCATCAGATGAGCATCTTCATAGCTTTAGAAATACTCCAATAGAAGATTTTTTTCCAGCAATTAAATTTATTACTTCTCAAGGTGGAAAATGTATTCGCATGGGTGACTCAAGCATGAAGACTGTGCCTGCAGATATTGACTTGATTGATTATGCTACTAGCCCATTTAAATCTGAATTGATGGACATATTTTTATGCGGTGAATGTTTATTTTTTTTAGGATCAAATTCTGGTATTTATGAACTATCTTCTTTGCTTGGAAGGCCAGTAGCAACTGTAAATATGGCACCAATGAGTGTTCTTCCTAGAGGCTTGTCTGATCTGAGTATTCCTATGCTTTATGAAGACTCTAAGTCGGCTAAATTGATTTCATTTGCTGAAATTATGGAAACAAATAGATCAAATTATCGTACCTCAGAAGAATTTAGTAACGCCGGAATAACTTTGGTGCGGAATAAGCCTGAAGAAATTCTGGAGCTTGCAATGGAGCAATTTTACAGAACTACAACTTCACATACCTCGGAAGTCTCTGAAGTAATTTTACAAAATAAATATAAAGCCTTATTCAAGGATGGGCACTATGCATGGAGATCACCCTCAAAAATAGGCGAGAAATTTTTAAAGCGTTATTCACAACTGCTATCTTAGCTCTTGAGGCGAATTATCATCTATGAAAAAAGTAAAAATTCTTGTAACTGGCTCAACTGGTTTTGTTGGCCAACAGGTGATCAAAGCATTGAGTCTGCTAGAGGTAGAATTATCCCTAGTGTTAAGAGCCGATAAGTCTACTTTTTATAATAAAAATAAAAATATTACATCAGTTATTGCTTCCAAGAATATTTTTGATGAATCAGATTCTTGGTGGCAAGAAAAATGTTTAGGCATTGATTTATTGATCCATTTGGCTTGGTATGCTGAACCTGGAAAGTACTTAGACTCCCCTGTTAATGAGCAATGTTTCCAAGGCACTATGAAAATGGCAAAGGGTGCTGCTCAAGCTGGTGTCAAGAGGTTTGTAGGCATTGGCACTTGTTTTGAATATCAATTCTCAGACCTACCTTTAGATATCTCTTCTCCACTAGACCCACAGACTCAATATGCAGCAGCAAAAGTAAAAACTTTTCACCATCTCACTAGTTTTTTTAAAGAACATAAAATTGAATTCTTATGGTGTAGATTATTCTATCTTTTTGGTGAGGGGGAGGATGACAGAAGACTTATTCCCTTTCTAAGAAAACAATTAGCTGCAGGAAAAGAAGTAGAGCTAACTAGTGGAGATAAGGTAAAGGATTATTTGAATATTGAAGAAGCAGGCAAAATTATCACCGGTCTTGCTATGAACAAACATACAGGCCCATACAATGTTTGCTCTGGTCAACCTATTACTATTAAAAAAATAGCAGAGGAAATAGCAGATGAGTATGACCGGAGAGATCTCTTGAAGTTTGGAAATCTTCAGCGTGAATCTGTTGATCCATCATATATAGTTGGAGTAAAAACAGACTCAAATTTTTAGATTTGAATTATTGTAAAAAAATGACTCATTATGGAAAAGAAGCAGCTTTGAGGCTAGATAATTTTGCAAATGAGATAAAGATGCTTGAATACTCACTATATGTTGGAATGACAGCCAAAAAAAGGCTTTATAGTCAAAAATAAAAAAGTACAATGTATTACACTGATTTAGCATATCCAATCCTAATGATGCGCAAATCAATGCTTGGACTTTTATGAGGTTTGTATACAGAATATGTCAATAAAAGAATGTTATTTATTTAATATCGACTCTTATGAAGATAGTAGAGGCGGCTTGAGTATCCTAGAGGAAGGCTCCGGAATACCTTTTCAAGTTAAAAGACTTTACTATTTATATGATACAAGCAAGGAACACGTAAGAGGCGTTCATGCTCATAAAAAATTAGAGCAAATTATCATTGCTTTAAGTGGTAAATTTAACATTCTTTTGGATGATGGTCATTCTAAGGAAACATTCCTATTAGATACTCCGGCGAAAGGTCTGTATGTTTGTCCTGGAATTTGGAGAGAGGTGTATCCAATAGAGGATGGTGGAATTTGTGCTGTTCTTGCCTCCAGAAAATATGAGGAAGATGACTACATACACGAGCATCAGGAATTTATTAATTTTATAGGAAAGTAAATGAGTGTTAAATTAGAGCGGCTTAAGCCGACTAGCTGGTTTTTAAAAATAATGTATAAACTAGCAAAATTTACCCCGCTTTCAAATCAGTTGAAGTTCAAGTTATTTCTTAATTTAGAGTGGTTTTTTGATCGGATTGCGCATGAGTATTCCTTCAAAAATTATTCTCCAGATACACATCCAGTAAGAGTCTTTACTAGAAAACACTTGTTAGAGTGGATACAGCCAGAGCATCAAGTGCTTGATTTGGGCTGCGCTTCAGGTGAAATGGCATACTGGGCATCAGAAAAAGCCAAGAAAGTAGTTGGCATTGATTATGACTCAACGCATATTTCCTTTGCTCAAGAAAATTATAAACGAGATAACCTTTCTTTTTATTGTAAAGAGGCTCATGACTATTTAAACACTACAGGTGAAAAATTTGACGTTCTTATTTTAGAAAATATTTTAGAGCATCTAGATAACCCTAGTGATTTTATTAAAACATTTAGTGTTTTTTTTAAATTTATTTATATAGAATTACCTGATTTTGATAAGAATTACCTTAATCATTATCGCAAGGATTTTGATATGCCCTTGATATATACAGATTCAGATCATGTTACTGAATTTGATAGGTTTGATTTAAAAGCAATAATTGAAAGCAATGATTTAACTATCATTCATTCCTTTTATATTCATGGTTTTCAGAAGTTATGGTGTCAAGTAAATCAAAAAAACTTTTCTAATTAACTGTGATTAAAGTACCTTTTCTATCTCTTGATTTGGCATATAAAGAAATTTCACATGAGATCGATGGTGCTATTAATGCAGTTATCCAGTCATCTGGATTTATAGGAGGAAAATTTTTAAAAGAATTTGAACAAAATTTTGCTGAATATACAGAGGCAGATTATTGTGTTGGCGTAGCTAATGGTTTAGATGCAATTCAATTAGCTTTAAAAGCTATGAATATTGGCCATGGAGATGAAGTGTTGGTTCCCTCAAATACCTTCATAGCCACTTGGTTAGCTGTAACTAATACTGGCGCTATACCAGTACCTGTAGAGCCAAATGAGAGTAATTACTCAATTGATGTAACAAAAATTGAATCTGCAATAACCAATAAAACCAAGGCTATTATTCCTGTTCATTTATATGGGCAGCCTGCAGACATGGATTCCATTTTAGAAATCTCCAAAGCATGTAATCTTTATACGATTGAAGATGCTGCTCAAGCCCATGGTTCTGAATATAAAGGCAAAAGAATTGGCTCTCATGGAGATGTTGTTGCATGGAGCTTTTACCCTGGAAAAAATCTTGGTGCATTCGGGGATGGCGGAGCTATAACAACTAACAATCAAAAGATTGCTGATCAGATTCGCACCATTGGCAATTATGGTTCTAAAAAGAAATACATTAACGATCTTATGGGCGTAAATAGCAGATTAGATCCTATTCAGGCTGCTATTTTAGGTGTGAAATTAAAATATCTTAATGAATGGAATCAAAGAAGGCGAAGCATAGCAAAACTATATTTTCAAGAGATTAGAAAAGAAGATTTAATTTTACCAACTGGCATTGAATTAGAAAATTCAGCATGGCATTTATTCCCCATTAGGCATAAAGATCGTGATCGAGTCATGTTAGAATTATCGAAAAAAAATATTGAAACATTAGTTCATTATCCCATGCCTCCTCATCAACAGAAGATCTATAAAAAAGAATTTTCTAAATTTAACTTACCAATTGCAGAAAACCTTTCTAGAGAGCTTATTAGTCTTCCAATTGGACCTCATATGAATCTTACCCAGATTGAGCATGTGATCAAAAACATTAATTTAATCTAATAAACCCTTTTCCCAGTTTATGAAACAACCATTTTTTAGTATCGTTATTCCAACCAAAGATAGACCTATTTTATTGGAAGACTTGCTAGCTAGTATTTTCAATCAAGAATTTCAAAATTATGAGATTATACTTTCAGATA
>Ga0302125_10000223_pt1 | contig 32469 bp, 25 predicted proteins | sample CB4_surface_MG_FD_203111 | JGI IMG/M metagenome (GOLD analysis project Ga0302125, IMG submission 203111) | Marine microbial communities from Western Arctic Ocean, Canada - CB4_surface | ecosystem: Environmental > Aquatic > Marine > Oceanic | place: Canada: Western Arctic Ocean | collected... | reverse complement strand
TTGATTTCGATGATCTGGCCGGGTGATTCGTGGCAACCTGCGAGGAGGCTGCCGCACATGACGCCGTCGGCGAGGGTGAGCGCTTTGACCATGTCGCCCGATTTGGTGATACCACCGTCGGCGAGAATCGAGACGCCCTTGTTGCGAGCTGCGATCGAGGCGACGTAGAGCGCGGTCATCTGTGGGATGCCGACACCTGCGACGATGCGGGTGGTGCAGATCGAGCCAGGGCCTTGACCGATTTTAATCGAGTTGGCACCTGCATCGGCGAGGAATTCGACGCCTTCGGCACTGGTGACGTTACCCGCGATCAGGGTCAGATCTTTAAATTCTTGGCGTAACATACGAATGGAGTCGCCCACGCCTTTGGAAAATCCATGTGCGGTGGAGACGGCGATGGCGTCGGCACCTTCGTCGACGAGTTGGCCGACGTGGGTGATAATACGATCTTTATCAAGCGAGCCGTCAGTCTTGCGGTGTGCCGAGATGGCAGCGCCACACATGAGGCGGAAGTGGTCGTCGCGGGCGGGCTTGACCAACTGATGGGACTCTTCGCTGATGCGCTCGATATCGCTTAGTGTGAAGAGGCCACGGAGGCAATCGTTGTCATCGACGATGAGCAGTTTGTGAATGCCGAGGTGCTTGGTAAAAAAGTCGTCGGCAGTCTTGATCGGGTCTTGGCCCATTTCTTTCTCGGTCAGTGAGTAGACTTGCTCGCGCGGCGTCATGGCCTCGGAGACCAGACGGTCGGCGTAGCGTGGTTTGACGGCACGTCCAGGCAGGAGGCCGAGGAGCTTGTTGCCAGCATCGACGACGGGGAAGGTGCTAAAGCCGAAGCCGCGGGAGTCGATGTATTCCAGCACTTCACCGATCTTCTGGTCTGGGCCGATTTTGATCGGCTCTTGGATGAAGCCGTGAATGTGGTTCTTTACGCGGGCGACTTCTTTAATCTGCTTCTCATCGCTCATGTTGTAGTGAATGAGTCCAAGGCCGCCGCTGAGTGCCATCTGGATCGCCATCTTCGATTCGGTCACGGTGTCCATGTCAGACGAGATGATGGGGATCTGCAATTCCAGCGCGTCGGAAATGCGGGTCGCGAGATTGGTCTGTCGCGGCAGCACATCGGAGTAGAGCGTGGCGAGCGAGATATCGTCGTAGGTTAAGCCGGTCGGTAAGCTGCTGTAAAAGAACTGATCGGCGGGCTGATAGAAATCTGCGAGACTGGGAGCTGCGTGTGCTTTCATAGACTGAATGCAGCAAAAGATTGTCTTTTCTCAAGTAGAAACGACAGTTTGGGGCAAATGGGTCGTCGCTTTTCTTTCCAACCTTATCAGAGAACCTTCGCGAAGCCGCTCCGCACCGCGCGTGGCGCGTGGTCGGTGCGCGAAGGATTTATTGTCCGCGTGGAGGATGAATCAGGCGTGGGATATGGCGAGATTGCGCCTATTTCGGAGTTTGGCAGTGAGACACTGGCAGAGGCAGAGGACTTTTTATGGGGCTTGGTGGCAGATTCAGAGTTGGCAGATGATGTGGCGGCGCGGGCAGCGTTGCCGTGTTGCGCCTTTGGCTTGAGCTCAGCGCAGGGGCAGATGCTAGCGAATCCGGCCTCGGCTGGTCGGCGCAATTATGAGGTGGCGGCGCTGTTGCCTGCTGGAGCTGCGGGGCTGCGAGTGTTACGGACTAAACTGGCTCGTGGCTATGAGACTTTTAAATGGAAGGTCGGAGTGGATCTTGCTGAAGTGGAGCAGACGTTGTTTCAAAAGATGATGGCACTACTGCCGACGGGGGCTCGTTTGCGATTAGATGCGAATTGCGGATTCAGTGTTACAGAGCTGGAGAGTTGGTTGTGGGTTTTACAGCGGTATGCCGATCAGGTTGAATATTTGGAGCAGCCTTTATCTGTTGGGCGAGAGTCATTGATGGCTGGGTATGCTGAGTCGTTTGGTGTGCCGATCGCCTTGGATGAGTCGTTGAATTCGGCGGCTGGATGTCAGTGGTTGAGCGAATGGAGCGGGCCGTTGGTGGTGAAGCCCGCGTTGATGGGCGACATTGGTGCGCTGGTCGAGCGCTTGCGCCCGGTGGCCGAGCGAGTGGTGATATCGTCTGTGTTTGAGACGGCAGTCGGCCTCGAAAATACGCTGCGAATTGCCGATCAATTACCTGATTACAACCTAGCGATTGGGTTTGATACTTTAGACGCGTTTGCCGATGGCCTGTCCTCGCAGAAATCCGCGCCTATTATCAGTGCGGTTGAACGCACCCGATTGACTCCTGAAATGATATGGAAACAGCTGCCAAACTAGATCTAAACGGGCTGAAGCGTGATTGGATCAGAGCGATCACCGGGGAGAATTTATTTCGGCGGACGCTGCGCCGCGTTGCGCAAATCGAACTTGCCGGCGAGCAAGCGCAACTGCGCGGCGTAATGATTCTGGAGCACGATCCGCTCCGCTTTGCGGCGGCCTTTTTTGCGGCGTTGCACACGGGCGTGCCAGTGATCTTAGCAAATCCGAAGTGGCGACGCGTCGAGTGGCAAGAGGTGGAGCACTTAGTCAACCCCGCAGTGATTTTTGGTCAGTCACCGATTTCTGCAGCAGCACGGGCGCTGGTTCAGCATCCACAGCCAGGGGCGATTTTGATTCCGACAGGGGGTAGCTCTGGCGGAGTAAAGTTTGCGATTCACCAATGGAGCACCTTGGTGGCGGCGTGCGAAGGCTTGAGCTCGTTCATTGGTTCAGCTCCGATCAATTCTTGCTGCGTGCTGCCCTTATATCACGTTAGCGGGTTGATGCAGTTGGTGCGTTCGTTTGTGACCGAAGGGCAAATCGCATTTCCCGAATTTAAAGCGCTGCAGGCGGGGGATTTCCCCGTGTTCGCCGCAGATTCGATGTGTCTTTCGCTGGTGCCGACACAGTTGCAGCGATTGATGGCGCAGCAGCGCAGCGCGGATCGATTGCTGACGATGCGGGCCATTTTTGTCGGCGGTGCCGCAGTACCAGCGACAGTCGAGGCGCGCGCGCGGGAATTAAAACTGCCGGTGGTCTTGAGCTATGGCATGACTGAAACGGCGGCGATGGTCACGGCGCTGCCAGTAGATGAATTCATTGCTGGGAATACCAATGCCGGCAGACCATTAAATCATGCTTTGATTAAAGTGGTCCGTGATGATGGCAGCGTGTGTCCAGTCGGCGAAGCCGGGCATATTCGGATCAATGCGCGTTCGATGTTTAAGGGCTACCACGGTCGTGCTCGGGGCGTTTCAAAGCTAGGCTATTTGAGCGACGATGAAGGCTATTTCGATTCGCTTGGACGGCTGCATATCGTCGGGCGCAGTGATCGTTTAATTGTAAGCGGTGGTGAAAAGATCGATCCGCAGGAGGTGGAGCGGGCGATTATTGAGTCAGGTGAAGTGGATCAGGTGTTGGTGATCGGTTGGCCCGACTCTGAGTGGGGGCAGAAGTTGGTTGCTTTTTATATCCCGTCGGTGGCTCAGAGTCATGAGCGCAAGTGGGCAGAGGAGCTGCGAGCGGACTTGGCTAATTATAAGATCCCGAAGCAGATGATTCAGGTGCCGACCTTACCGCTGGATGAACGCGGCAAGGTGGATCGTAAAGCGATGGAGCGGCTAATCGCTAAGAGTGAGCGAAAACTAGAAGGCTAGTGCGAGCGAGCATTGCATTTTCGGCCAGAGGGGGCAGCTTAGCCGGATATGAATAAAGCGGATATCGTTGACGTGTTGGAGGACATTGCCGTCCTTCTCGAACTTAAAGGGGAAAACCCGTTTAAAATTCGGGCCTATTCGACTGGTGCGCGAGTACTAGAGACGATGGAGACCGACCTTGGTGATTTGATCGAAGCTGGGCAATTGAGTGCGGTGAAAGGCATTGGCGCGGCGCTCGTCGAAAAGATTGAAACACTGCACGCCACAGGTGAGTTGGCTTATTATACTGAGCTGCGCGGCTCGGTGGCGCCAGGCTTGATCGAGATGCTTGAGATTCCGGGATTAGGCGGCAAAAAGGTTAAGAAACTCCACGATGCGTTGGCTGTGGAATCGATCGCTGCATTGAAGGCGGCTTGTGAGTCGGGTGAAGTTGAGGCGCTTAAAGGGTTTGGCAAAAAGTCTGCTGAGAAGATTTTGACGGGAATCGCGAATCGTGCGGCCTATGCGAAGCGGCACCATTGGTGGACCGCTCGGGAGGTGGCGCAGCCGATTCTCGAAGGTCTGCGTGGATTGCCCCAGACTGAACGGGCTGAGGTGGCGGGGAGTTTGCGGCGCTTGCGCGAGACGGTTGGCGATTTGGATTTTATTGTGGCCTCGGCCGATCCGCAGCCGGTGATGGATTGGTTTGTCACACAGCCCGCCGTCGCAGAGGTGACTGCGCATGGAGCGACCAAGTCGAGTGTGCGCTTCGAAGGTGGCTTGCAGGCGGATTTACGCGTGGTGCCGGCCGAGCAGTTTGCCTTCGCTCTGCATCATTTTACTGGCTCCAAGGATCATAATGTGGCGCTGCGCCAACGCGCGCTGGCGCGTGGCTATAGTTTAAGTGAGTGGGGGCTGACGGAGAAGGGTGAGGAGGGAGACTTGAAAGCTGAAGTAGCAGATTCGATTAACTCGGAGGCTGGACTGTTTGAATTCCTGGGGCTGGCCGAAATCCCACCCGAGCTACGCGAGGGCTTGGGCGAACTCGAAGCTGCGGAGGCGGGCAAGCTGCCGACTTTGGTGACGAGTGCTGATATCCGCGGCGTGTTTCATAATCATACCACCGCTTCAGATGGTCGCGGCACGATCGAAGAGATGGCAGCTGCCGCAGGAGCGCTCGGCTGGGATTACCTCGGCCTGGCGGACCACTCGAAGGCGAGTTATCAAGCCAATGGCTTAGATGATGCGCGCGTGTTGCGGATGATCGAGAGCATCCGTGCGTTTAATCAATCGGGCGCATCGGCAGTGCATGTCTTTTCCGGCATTGAGTGTGATATCTTACCCGACGGTTCGTTGGATCTTGAAGAGAGTACACTTGCTGCGCTCGATTATGCGGTGATGTCGGTGCACTCTTCGTTCAGTCAGTCGGAGGAGGAAATGACGGCGCGCGTGATCCGTGCGATTGAGCATCCGGCGACGACCATGCTCGGCCACCCGACGGGACGTATCCTGCTGCGCCGCGAGCCTTACAAAATCGATTTAGCCAAGGTGATCGACGCTGCGATTGCCAATCGTGTGATCATTGAGATCAATGCCAATCCACGTCGCCTCGACATGGACTGGCGGCTTTGGCGTCGAGCCGCGGAGCGTGGGCTGATGTGTTCGATCAATCCGGATGCCCACAGCACGGACGGCCTAGGCTACTTCGATGCTGGGGTGAATATCGCTCGCAAAGGTTGGCTGGAAAAAGAGCAGGTTCTCAATAGCCGTGATTGCGCAGGTGTGCTGCGTTGGTTTAGTCAGCGCAAGTGATGGTTTGCTCAGGTTCAGAAAAGTTTACCTTGAAATTACAGAACGAGCCGAATATCAACCATATACCAGTTTAATAGTCTTTTACCCCAAAGACTCGGGCGGCAGACGCTCGCAGCGAACGGCTTACCCCAGCCGAATGCCAATCTGTATTAGAAAAAATGGAATTTGATCAAATAGTGGGGTTAGTATGCGGCATTCTTGCGGGAATGGTGGCTTGCAGGTTATTGATTGCTCGGCGTTTTGTGCGGCGTGAAGAGGCGCAGCGTTTGAAGTTCGATGTCGAAGCACGTGAAGCTCAGTTGAAGCTGCGCGAAGAAAAATCGGTATGCGAATTGGATTTTACGAACCGAGCGGCAGAGCTTGATCGCAGTATTGCCTTACGCAATGAGGAGCTCGATTTACGCGCACGTGAGCTCGTACGTACCAGTGACCGCTACGCGCAAGACTCAAAGAAACTGGATGAGCGTGATCAAGAATTAATCCGTGATAAACGCGGCTTGGAGGATTCGGAACATGAGGCTGAGAAGACGCGCCGACTGTATCGTCTAAAGCTGCACCAAATTTCGCAAATGGATCAAGTCGAAGCACGTAAGTTGTTAATCACTGCGACTGAGCGCGAATGCGAAAAAGAGATTCGTGAGTTGCGGCACAATTTATTGAAGCGCTCGGATACAGAGACGGCTGAGGAGAGTCGGCGTATTTTGTTGGCTGCGATGCAGCGCATTACCAGTCAGCCGATGAATGATGCGACTGCGACGGTGGTGGCGCTGCCGAGCGAGGAAATGAAGGGCCGCATCATTGGCCGTGAAGGGCGTAATATCCGTACCTTTGAGCATGCCACTGGCACGACGTTGATGATTGATGAAACGCCAGACTCGGTGCTCATTTCATGCTTTGATCCGGTGCGGCGCGAGATCGCCCGTATTGCCTTGGGCGCATTGCTGCGCGACGGTCGTATTCACCCCGCTAGTATCGAAGAAGAAGTCGAGAAGGCGGAGGAGGCAATGAATGCCAATGTTATCGATCTGGGTGAAGCAGCGGTACGTAAACTACGCCTCAACGATGTGCATCCCGATGTGGTGGCACTGCTCGGCAAGCTGCACTATCGCCTTTCGAATAATCAGAACACTTTGGCGCATTCCATCGAAGTCGCCAATTTGTGCGCACTGATCGCTGCCGAGATCGGCCTAGATCCAGTGATCGCTAAGCGTGCGGGGCTTTTTCACGACCTAGGTAAGGCTGTGGATGAGGAGTATCAGGGCAGCCATGCGGCTGTCGGCGCGGATATCATTAAACAGCACGGCGAGGACCCGCGGGTTGTCAATGCGGCTGCGGCGCACCACAAGGAAGTGCCCGCCGAGAGTGCCTATGCGGGCTTGGTGATGGTGGCGGATTCGCTGTCTGCGGTGCGCCCTGGAGCCCGCGCGTCATCGATCGATGGCTTTATTCAACGTGTGCGCAGCATTGAAGATATTGCCAAACAGCAAGACGGCGTTTCCGATGCGTATGCAATCCAGGCAGGCCGCGAGGTGCGCGTGATCGTCGAACCACTGAAGGTGGACGAGGATGAGGCGCGTAAAATCGCCCTGCTGATTCGTGGGCGGATTGAGGAGGAATTGAATTATCCAGGCGCGATTGAGGTTACCGTGATTCGTGAGCAACGTTTTACCGAAACGGCGATCTGATCAAGCATTCCCCCCATTTTATAGAATAGAATTATTTTTTCAGAATCTCGTCAGCCCGCATCCATGATTAGCAGCGTATTATTTTGTCCCTTCTTATATCGTATTGCAGTGCGTTGCTGCGCAGTGCTTGGCCTCTTTGCGGCATTGCTGAGCGGCTCGCTATTGGCGGCGCCCCAAATCGTGTCCCTGAGTAGCGGTGAGCGATTGGTGGGCGAAGTGTCGCCACAGTCGAATGATCAAGTGCTGGTCTTGAAGTCGAATTTACTCGGCGAGATGACGATTCAGCGGGCGCAGATCGTAAAAATCGAACCGCAGGTAATACCAGCGGCGAAGTTAGCCAGTTCGGCTAACGCGGGTTCGAGCAAGGCGGCACTGAAGCAAGTCAGTAATCAAGTCGCGATTGCAGAGAAGATGACTGAGGTGGAGCAAATACTAGAAGAAGAGCAACCCTTGGTCGACAAGCTCTTCGCATTTAAGGCACCTAAGGCGTGGGATGGTAATGTTCGTACGGGCATGAACATCAGCTCTGGGGACAAGCAGTGGACTGAAACGGCGTTACGCGGAAAATTAGAAATTAAGCAGCAGGGCGACCCGAACTTTTATCGTTTTACCGGCTCCTATACCTATCGCGAAACAGAGCGTTCAAATGGAGAGTCGTACAAGTCGACCGATCGCTATGATGGCTCGTTTATTTATCGCCGCTCGTTCGCGGGTGGTAAGTGGTTTATTCAAAATTCACTGTCCACTCGTGTGGACCAAGTCAAAGGGATTGACCGTGAGGTTCAAGAGCTGGTGGGGGTTGGCTACAAAATAAAGCCGTCGAATCAATTTGAGCTACTGTTTGGAGCGAGTGGCGGGTTGGAAGAATATCAGACCGATAGTGAAAATACGCGCAATGGCGTGAATCAAGTACTCAATGTATTCGAAGAATTCACGTGGAAGCCGTTTACTCGCACCTCTTTTGTTCAGAAATTTAATTATTATTGGGAGCCGGATTATACCGAGCGCTACAATTATGTTTTGACCGCCGCGGTACGCATCCGATTGACGGACTTACTCGGCTTCGAATTTTCGTATAATCAAAATTACGATAACGATATCGGCAACGGTAACGAAAAGAGCGATGCCGTTTGGCGTAATGCGCTGATCGTATATTTTTAGGCGACCGTTGCTCGCATCAACTGTCGGGCCGACAGGATTGTTTCGCCCTCTACGCATTCCTGATTCGCAACGTTCGTTGCTGGAATGGCACTAAATAAGGTTGATCGTCATTTACCGGGAAAACACCAATCTGAGCTTAATGTGGCGGCTATTCTGTTGGGGAGGGTCGACCTCCGTGTCGACCGCAAGCAGTTTAGAAATAATATGAAAATCCAAGATTCTCTATGCGCTGTTAGTCGTGTCAGCCTCTCCCGCATTGGTACCGGACGACGCGGAGGTCGTCCCTCCCAAGAGCCAGAGGCAAAGCCACCGTCCATCTATGCCTCTCCCGCATCGGTACCGGACGACACGGAGGTCGTCCCTCCCAAGAACCAGAAGCAAATCCACCCTTCATCTATGCCTTTCCCGGTAATCGACGATGAACACTAAATAAGGGGTCAAACGTTTAAAATAAACATCTAACCATTTTTCCGTTTAAGTGTTTTAAAATAGGAAATGCTTCTTTGGCTAGTTGTTTGGCTAATCATATGATAATGGACCCGAGTATTACGATGTGTTGTTAACGTCACACCCAGTAACGCCCCAGAAGTATTTTTAGAGTATTTTTAGGGACAGGCTAAAATAAAAATCCAACCTGCTGGTTCGCAGGTTCAAACCGCTGGCGGCCAGCACCCATAAAAAAACGCCAACAAGTTGACGTTTTTTAAATGGTCGGGCCGACAGGATTGCTTCGCCCTCTACGCATTCCTGATTCGCAACATTCGTTGCTGGAATGCTTCGTTAAACCTGCTGGTTCGCAGGTTCAAACCGCTGGCGGCCAGCACCCATAAAAAAACGCCAACAAGTTGACGTTTTTTAAATGGTCGGGCCGACAGGATTGCTTTGCCCTCTACGCATTCCTGATTCGCAACATTCGTTGCTGGAATGCTTCGTTAAACCTGCTGGTTCGCAGGTCCAAACCGCTGGCGGCCAGCACCCATAAAAAAACGCCAACAAGTTGACGTTTTTTTATGGTCGGGCCGACAGGATTTGAACCTGCGACCCCTTCACCCCCAGCGAAGTGCGCTACCAGACTGCGCTACGGCCCGACTCAGAAAAGGCGAAAAATGGCGCAGTTGATGAATGGGTCAAGCCTTTATCGGATTCCTATGGCGTTTCGGATATCTCGACGCGGATGAAGGCTTTGTCCGCAGCTGAAATCGGATCGACCAAACGATAGGTGTAGCGATCAAAGCCTCCAGATTCTGAAACAATACTGATCAGTTCGACTTCGCTGCTCAGGCTGCTCCAAGTTCCATTTAAGTCAGTGACGGTTTCGACTGTGTAGGTGAGGCCATTTTCGAACTCCGGCTTGCGGTAGCTGATTTGTAAATAGCTCTGGCCGTTGTCTTCAATCGTTTCGCTGATTGGGAGTATATCAAGGTCTTGTGCTTCTGGATCACCGCCAAAGGCTTGTTCGAGTAAGTTTTTAATGCCATCCGCGTCTGGGTCGTCGTCGGCATCGCGCAGATCAACGGGTGTGTTGGCAGTAAATACTGAGGAGCTCCAGAGGCTGTAGTCCTGGTAGAGTTCGCTGCGCCATGCGAGGGCGTAGTCGACTGTGGAGTTCGCAGAATGTGCTACTGTAAGAGTATAATTCCCGGCAGAGAGTGCATTGGAGCTGTCGCGCCAGATATGCTCGATATTATCGACGGCGCTATCACTGGATTGGATCGTGGAACTGCTATCTATGAGCGTGAGTGAGATGTTGGCTAAGGATGTTGAGAAGAAGTTGGAGCTGACTGTTCGGTTCCAAGTTACGAGTGCTGATAAATTGCGGAGTTTGAAGCCCGAAGGCACGGTTATGTCGTAGTCGTCGCTACCGCGTCGGGCGAGTGTCGTCAAGTTCCAGCCGCGCTCATCGATACTGGAACCGACTGTCTGTTGCCCTGCTTGCTGGATGAAATAACTTTCATAAATATCCAGCTCGCCCGCGCCATACACATCGTCAATGGGACGAGTCGTGGTTTGATCCCAGTTGACTGAGATTGCTTTGTCGGCACCTGCCAGAAGAATGGCTTTAAGGGTGAGTGGTTTTTTTGATGAGGTATTACTGTCTGCGGCATCAATTAATAGTGCCGCAGCGGATGTGATCATTGGGGTTGCGTAGCTAGTATATTGAGCTGTAGACGATAGTCCGGGGATTCTTCCTGGTGCGACGATCTCTGGTTTTACGCGTCCAGCTCCATCATATATGGTGACTCCGGTTCGATGTGTGCCATCGCTGACGCCCACTGTAATGCCATTATATATACAGCCATAGACGCCTGGAATGTCACTTGGTATGGTTTGCGAACCATAGTCGGAGTTATACAGTCCAACTATCGGAAGAAATGAGTCTCGGACAGAGGCGTAGTCCATCCTTAGCGTCATGCTGGAACTATTGAGGCCAAAGTCTTCCAGCCAAGTTGCCCAACTTTGATTTTGAAGAGGGTTTGGCTCAATCGGAGGTGTTCCAGTGCGCCAATCATTGAGCCAGTCATTAGCGTCATGCACATCAATCGTGTCTATATCTGGCGTTAGTGATGTGCTGCTGCCATATAAATTACGGCCTACCCATGTCGCGTGATTGGATGCCAGCCCAGAGCCGCCTTGATCGACAATATTTACAGTTGCGAATTCAATATTTAGAGCATTGGGAAGATATGCGTTGGTTGCTTCAGGGCCTTCCACTTGGGTTACGTTTACACCGACTCCTGATGGCACTGTTGTTCCACGTAGGTTTAATTCATTTGCGAGTTCGGTGTAGCGAACGTCGTCTTTGTAGGCGCCGAAGGCAGGCACTATGGTCAAGGCAAAGCTAATGCCGGTAATTAGTGTTCTTGTAAGCATCTGATGGATAAGTGGATGTGCAACTGTGCATGTTTCTTCGGGTCCTTCAACGCTATAAAAATCAAGAATTTGTAAAATATCGGGCACAATTCTACCAACCGGTACACTAAAACGGCCTGTCGATGAAGACGGGCCGTTGGTGCAAATTGATGCTGGTTGGGCTAGTCGCGATTGCCGATCAGCATATAGAGTAACCAACCGAGGCTGGAGACGAAGGCGGCGACGTAGGTGTAGGCGGCGGCATCGAGCGTTTTGTTGACGCCGACCATCTCATCTTGATCGACGATGCCGAGGCCGACGAGTTGCGCTTTCGCGCGTTTGCTGGCGTCGAATTCGACGGGCAGGGTGACCAGCTGAAAGACAGTCAGGATCAAATAAATGCCGATACCGAGGTTGATCAGCATGGGACTGTGAAACAGGAAGAAGCCGCCGAGCATGACGAAGGGCAGTGCTTGCGAGGCGATACTGGTGACGGGTACCAGTGTCATGCGCAAGTTGAGCGGCGCATAGGCCTGCGCATGCTGGATCGCGTGGCCGGCTTCGTGGGCGGAGACGCCGAGTGCGGCGAGGCTGGAGCCGTGATAGTTGTCCTGGCTCAGAGCGAGGCGCTTATTGGTCGGGTCGTAGTGATCGGTCAGCGTGCCGTGGCATTCGACGATCTCGACGTCGTAGATGCCGGCGCTTTCCATCACCGCCTGGGCGGCTTCGCGGCCGGTGATGCGTCCACGCGAGGGCACTTGCACATATTTGCCGTAAGCGCTTTTGACTTTCATTTGCGCCCACAGGCCGATGGCAATAGGAATGAGAATGAGTAGGATGAAGTTCATAGTTTAATTGATATAAAAGATCTAAGATCCTTCAATAGCAATTTCTGTTCCGTTAAATCGTTCGGCTGGATTAGACGCGCTAAATTTTGAATAAGCGCTGGAATAAAGCACCGAGTGCTGGTATCTAATCAGTCCAACCAATCAAAATTAATACTATGAAATTTCAAAAAACACTCTCATTATTCTGTGTCGTTGTTCTCGGTCTGGCGGCGTCGGCCTCAGCTGCGGGTGACGGTTGGATGACTGATTTCGAAGCGGCGCAAGTTAAAGCGAAGGCTGAAAACAAGCCGATGCTGCTTGATTTTACCGGCTCTGACTGGTGCGGGTGGTGTATCAAACTGGATAAAGAGGTGTTTGGTGAAGCCGCATTTAAGGACTATGCCGCGGCTGAGTTAGTGCTGGTTGAGCTCGATTTTCCGCGGAGTAAAGGGCAGTCCGCTGAGTTGAAGGCTCAAAATGAAGCGCTGGCGAAGCAGTACGGCGTTCGCGGCTTTCCGACAATTCTGCTGTTGTCGCCGGATGGCGAGCTGATCGAGAAAACCGGCTATCAGCGCGGCGGACCTGAGGCTTATGTGGAGCACATCAAAGGTATATTAGCAAAATAGTTGGTCGCCTTAGATTATTTTCTAAACCGCGCGTTCCTTTTGGGGCGTGCGGTTTTTTTAGGTTCATCGTCACTGTCGGGGAATGGTAATTCTAAGGAGTGAGGGCGACTCGCCCTCATTTACATTAACATCGGCTCAACGTGGGCGACTCGCCCTCATTAACATCAACATCGGCTCAACGTGGGCGAGTCGCCCACATTTACATCAACATCGGCTCAACGTGGGTGAGTCGCCCTCATTTACATCAACATCGGCTCAACGTGGGCGAGTCGCCCACACTCCTATAACTGTCTACATCTAACCTTCGACTGAATTAGGTATGAGATTGCATGCTGCCGGTGCACTTTCATTGTGATCGCATGCAGAAACAACAAGCGTTGGTCATGTGGATCATTTGGTTCGTCTTTTTACAGATGGCTTTTGCCTACCATTTTGTGTTGGAGGATGGTTTTCCTTCGGGCGACAATGCCGCTGAGCCGATGGCGAGTTGGCTGTGGGTGCTCTGCTTCGTGCCGATTATCCTCGCGACAATAGTGCGTTGGTGGGTGATCCCTAAATTAAAGGATCAAAAGCAAATGTTGAGCGCGCTGATTGTCGGCCTCGCATTGACGGAAGCGCCGATCTTGTTTGAGTTGTTTCTGATCGGCTCGGATTACCCGCAAAATCAGATCGTGGTATTGATGGTCGCGGTGTTCAGTTTGATTCAGTTCGCGCCTATTTATGCCACCCCGGGGGTGGATGTTGAGAGTTGAGGCTGAGAGTGGGCGTCTGTTTAGCTGCGCTCAAAAATCGCTGCGTTCGGGGTGTCGCGCTTGGGCCGGCCGAAACGGCGCACGATTTTCCAGCCCGCGATCTCGGGATTGAGGTTGCCTGGCAGCTCGAGGATGACGCGGGCGTCAGGACTGGCGAGTTCATCGGCTTTGGCAAAGATGCGTGCTAAGTTGGCTTCGATATTGTCGTATGGTGGGTCGATGAAAATCAACTCTGCGCGTTCGCCACCGGCGGTGCGCGCATACAGATCGCGGGCGATGGTGTTGACCGCGCTCTGGGCGAGTCCACAGCATTTCAGCACGGCCTGCTGGTTCTTCTTCATACAGGCGAGGGCCTGCTTATCGATTTCATAAAACGTGGCTTTGATCGCGCCACGACTGAGCGCTTCGAGACCGTAGGCGCCGGTGCCTGCGAAGAGATCGGCCACGCGGCTACCTTCGACGCTGGCGCCGAGGCTGGAAAAGATCGCCTCACGCATCCGATCCGTCGCGGGGCGTGTGGTGTCGCCGGTGGGCGCTTTGATTTGAATACCGCGGGCGGTGCCTCCTGTGATGCGCATAATTAGAGAGCTGAGGGTTGAGAGCTGAGGGCTGAGGGTTGAGAGCTGAGAGCTGAGGGTTGAGGGCTGAGAGCTGAGGGTTGAGGGCTGAGAGCTGAGTGTTGAGAGCTGAGGGTTGAAAGTGGAGAGCTGACGAAGCACGACAGTGCGAAGATGCTTCTGAGCCCCGCCGTAAGGGTAGCGAATGAAATGAGTCGGGGGTGAACCGAAGGTTCGCCCTGAGCGAAGCGAAGGGTGACTGAACTGGGTGCCCTATGGGCAAGTTAAGGAACAGAGCTGAAAGTGGAGGGCTAGTCGTTGAATGATCGATCGATAAACCAGCAATAGTCAACTATCGCACTGCTTGCCAGACGCGCAGCAGGCTTTCGATGAGCGCGGGGAGTTCGTTGAGTGGTACTTGGCTGGCGGCGTCGGAAATCGCTTTTTCTGGATTGGGGTGGGTTTCGAGGAAGACGCCATTGGCGCCGGCGGCGAGTGCGGCGCGGGCGAGGGCAGGCACGAATTCGCGTTGGCCGCCGCTGATGCCACCGGCCGCGCCAGGGAGTTGCACGCTATGCGTGGCATCCATAATGGTCGGGTAGCCGTTTTCGGCCATGATGCTGAAGCTGCGCATGTCGACCACCAGGTTTTGATAGCCAAAGGTGGTGCCGCGCTCGGTCTGCCAGATCTCGTTCGCGCCAGCTTCTTCGAGCTTATTCGTCACGAAGGTCATTTCGTAGGGCGAGAGGAATTGGCCTTTTTTGACGTTGATCGCGCAATCGGTTTTGGCTGCGGCGACCAGTAGATCGGTCTGACGGCACAGGAAGGCGGGGATTTGCATCGCATCGACGACGGCACCGACGGTGGCGCATTGCTCGGGTGTGTGAATGTCGGTGATGGTTTTAAACCCGTATTCTGCCTTGATGGTTTGGAAGATTTCGAGCCCGGCGTCGAGCCCCGTGCCACGGTCGCTACTGATCGATGTGCGATTGGCTTTATCGAAGGAGCCTTTAAAGAGAATGTTCAGCTGTGGGTGCTGTTGCTGGAGGGCAGCGAGGGCGTCGGCGACGGGCCGACAGGTGTCGAGGCTTTCGAGCGAGCAGGGGCCAGCGAGGAGGAGCAGCTTTTCGGAATCGTAAATCATAGACGCATTAAGTGTGAAGGATTGGACTTCGCCAAGTCGCAAAGCAAAAAGTATGTTTGAGGGTTTGTTGGAAATAAGTTGCACCGCTGGGGGAAGATACCACATTTTTTTGCAATGCTGTGGCGTCGTTTTGGTTGGTTGATTTTAGGTGTGTTGCTTTTATGTGCGCATGCGGAGGAAACAGTTGTCCCCGTCGAGCCAGTTGCAACGCAGGATGTTGCAGGCGCTTTAAAAAGTTATGCAGGCCGCTGGGTGGGCCACTTTACCATCCATTCAACATCGTCTGGCTATTCCGAGACGTTTCCAGTGGAGCAGCAATACTGGTGGAAAGAGGGCGTGCTACATGGCGTCGCGGTGTCGGAACGGAACGTGGGCATGTCGAGTGCGCGCTCTAAGTCGGTGATGAAGGATGGTAAGTATTTCTCAGAGGTAAAGGCCGGCGAGACGGTCGAGAATTATTGGGGCGTACTGCATGATGGTGGGCTGATCTGGCTTTCCTCGAATTTGAAGCGGACCCAAGATTATCAAATGAAGGAGTCCATCGTCGAGGTGGATGGTGAGCGGGTGCTACAGACCGAAGGCTTCGATACCTATGTGACTGGCGATGGCCTGGCGCATTTGGTCTATCGCGGCGAATTGAAGTTCGTCGAGTAGGGGAGGGAAGAGACTTGAGGGCTGAGAGCTGAGGGCTGAGGGCTGAGGGCTGAGACTTGAGGGCTGAGAGCTGAGACTTGAGCGCTGAGGGCTGAGAGCTGAGACTTGAGCGCTGAGGGCTGAGAGCTGAGACTTGAGCGCTGAGGGCTGAGAGCTGAGACTTGAGCGCTGAGGGCTGAGACTTGAGACTTAAGGGCTGAGACTTGAGAGCTGAGAGCTGAGACTTGAGGGCTGAGAGCTGAGACTTGAGGGCTGAGGGCTGAGAGCTGAGACTTGAGGGCTGAGAGCTGAGACTTGAGGGCTGAGAGCTGAGACTTGAGGGCTGAGAGCTGAGACTTGAGGGCTGAGGTCAACTTACGTGGCGCGGTTGCTTCAGTGGAATTTTTAGTCCGCGCCGATCTGGCTGGCTAGGGCATTGCGTAGGTCGGCTTCGAGCTCAGCGTCTTTGACCCATTGCAATGCTTCATACGGGTGGGCATGACTCCAGCTCAGGATGGTGCGGTTAAGTTGTTCAACGCGTTGGCTCGGCTCGGAGATAGTGTTGCTCCATGCGGCGGCGGCTTCGGGGTCGAAGTCGAGCATGGTGGTGGTGAAACCAATAATCGCGGCATCGCGCTGGTCACCTGCTGCGGCATCGTTGAGCCAAGTGGAGGCAGCGACCGAATCAGTACGGCTCCATTCTTGCATGATGACTTCCGAGTTTTTTGGATTGTTGAGAGGGTCGGTTTGCGGAAGTTGAATTTGCCACTCCATGGCATCCATAGGATTGGCTTGAGCGCGAGTGCGCACGTAGGTTTCAATCGCCGCGGGTGCCTCGTAGGCTTCGTTGACACTGCGCAGGAATTGTTCGGCCTCGGCTGGGTTGGCTTGTGTATAGTGCTGGATGCTGAGGTTGAGCAGATCTGTATTGCCGTGATATTCTGCCTCGGTGAGCGCCCAGATGGCGGCGGCTTCAGGGGCGGTGGCGGCCCACGACTCGATCAGGGCACTGGCGGCATCGTTGCGCAGGCTGCCCGCAGGGAGTTGTTCGACCCATTGTGAGGCTTCATTTGGGTTTTGGCCTGCCCAGTTGGCGGCGAGTGCTTTAGCGGCGGTGACTTTACTGCCGTCGTTGGCCATGCCGTCGATCCATGTTGCCGCGGCGGTCGGGTCCTGTTGGGCCCAGAGTTCCATGCCGCTTTGAATGGTGGTGTGGCGGGCGAGGCCTTGGGCGTTCGACTCTAGCCAAAGAAGGGCGCTTTCGGAATCTTCCGCGGCCCAGACAGCAACGATTTCCAGCATCCCGCGCACGCTGTCTTGGCTGAGTGATTGCACTTGCAGCCAAGCCATCGCCGACTCGGGGTCGTCTTGGGCGCGGCGCCGTGCTTCGGTGAGAAAGGGGTCGTTGTCGGCTGCCGACTTCGCGATAAACGCTCTGTCTGCTAGCGCGGGCTTGAGCACGGTGCGGCCACGGTCGGAGGTGCGGGGCGTTGCGCTCGGTTGAATCGTTTCGGATACTTGGCTCGCTTCGCCGGAGCGAACGATCTCCCAGGTCTCGCGCAGATGCTGCCACTCGTTGCGAATCGTGTCTGTGTGAGGCAGCACTGCAAGCGTGGCTAAGCCAACAAAGGCGAGCGTGAGTAGACTACGAAAAATCCAGTGCATACAGAGAGTTAACTTAGGTTGAAGAAGGCCTTGGTGTTATTGGTGGTGTGTGCGGCCAACTGGTCGGGAGTCATCGCGAGTGCCTCGGCGCAACGCTTAGCGATGTCGGCGAGGTAGGCGGGCTCGTTCGGTTTACCACGATGCGGCTCAGGGGTGAGATAGGGGCAATCGGTCTCCAGCATCAATCGCTCGATGCCTTGGGTGCGCAGGGCTTCGCGGATGTCGGGGGCATTTTTGTAAGTGACCACTCCAGTGAAGGAGGCGCGTCCACCGCGTTGGTTGACTTGGGCGATTTCATTGGGGCCGTAAGTGAAGCAGTGGAATACGATCCGCGACCAATCGATGCCAGACTCGTCAATCATCCGCAGGCTGTCGTCGAAGGCATTGCGGCTGTGAATGATCACGGGGCAGTCGAACTCGGTGGCGAGCATGAGCTGCTGGCGAAAGGCTTCTTCTTGATAGATCATGGTTTCGCCTGCTTGGATTGGATCTTTCGGCAGGTGAAAATAATCGAGTCCGATCTCGCCGAGGGCGACGGGGCCGTGCGGCGGCATGAAGAAGGTGGAAATTTGGCTAACATCGTGGTGCCACTCGGCATCGACGTAACAGGGGTGTAGACCAACGGTGTAGTCGATCCGTCCGGGGTAAGCCGCATGCATTTCGCGGTAGGGCACCCAGTCTTTAGGCGAAGTGCCGACGGTGATAAAGCGTTGTACGCCAGCTGCGGCGGCACGCTCCAGCACTGGGTTGAGTTCGCCTTTATCCTTGAAGCCGAGTAAGTGGCAGTGGCTGTCGATCAGTTGCATGACTGCGAAAATGCCGAAAAATGATCAGACTGAAAGGCTGAAAGTGGGCTCGGGTTGAACTTAGTGGGTTCTTTGCGTGGCGTTCGCGCTTGCGCGAGCCGGTTGATCTTCTGGCTGAGCAGGAGCAGGCGGTTGCAAGCAACGACGCCACTTTTGTTAATTCTGCATTTAAACAGCCGGCTGAATGTTTCTGATTCGAAAGTTCTTGAGAATAAAGCGGGCGGCTCCATCGTTCCGTGACTTTAGAAAATTTAAACTCTACTTTTAGCCAAATTACTATGGAAGACGTCATCATTTTAGGAACCGGTTGTGCCGGACTCACTGCAGCCATTTACACTGGTCGTGCTCAATTGAATCCGCTGGTGCTCGAAGGCACGCAACCAGGTGGGCAACTCACCACGACTTCGGAGGTTGAGAATTTCCCTGGTTTCCCTGAAGGAATCGATGGTTACACCATGATGGACAACTTGCGCAAGCAAGCGGCGAAGTTCGGTGCGCGCTACGAGCACGCTAAGGTCGATAAGATCGAGATGGATGGCGCGGTGAAGAAACTTTACGCTGGGGATAAAGTCTACGAAGCCAAGACCGTGATCGTCGCGACTGGTGCACGCCCACGCTTTATTGGTGTGCCCGGCGAGCAGGAAATGTTTGGCGGCAAGGGCGTGACAACTTGTGCGACTTGCGATGGTGCGTTCTACCGCGACATGGAAGTCGTGGTGGTTGGTGGCGGCGATTCCGCTGCTGAGGAAGCGCTGTTTTTGACTCGTTTTTGCACGAAGGTGACTTTGATCCATCGCCGCGATGAGCTACGTGCTTCGCAGATCATGGCCGACCGTGCGACTTCGCACCCGAAGATCGAGATGGCGTGGAACTCATTGCCACAAGAAATTCTGGCCGACGAAAAAGGCTTTACCCGCGCGATTCGTGTGAAAGATGCCAAATCTGGCGAAGAGCGCGAGATCCCTTGTAAGGGCGTCTTTGTCGCGATCGGCCACATCCCGAATACTGACTTTGTCGAAGGCGTGTTGGAGCGCGATAGCGACGGTTACATAGTGCCGAATCTAGGTAGTCAGGTGAAGACAGAGCATGACGGTTTCTTTGCTGCGGGTGACTGCGTCGACCATGTGTATCGTCAAGCGATCACCGCTGCTGGTATGGGTTGCCAAGCCGCAATCGAGGCCGAGCGCTATTTGGCGGAGCTTTAAAATGTTTGAAAGTGTGAAGGTTCGAAAGTAGTAAAGTTGGCCTACGGCTTCTCATTTTTCACATTCCCACTTTAATACGTTCTCACCTTCCCACTCCTAAAATGAATCACATATCAGACCTTCGCGAAGACTACACCAAGCATGCACTGCGTGCGGCGGACTTAGTAGCGGACCCGTTTGCTCAGTTTGAGCAGTGGTTTAGGCAGGCCGAAGAGTGTGAGCTCAATGAGCCTAATGCCATGTGTCTCGCCACTGTGGCTGCGAATGGGCAACCCTCCACGCGTGTGGTTTTATTGAAGGGGTTTTCTAAAGAGGGGCTCGTATTTTACACCAACTACGAGAGTCGTAAGGCGATCGAATTGGAGTCGAATCCGCGGGTATCGGTGAATTTCCTTTGGCTGCCGCTGCAGCGCCAGATCAACATCACAGGCCGCGTCGAGCGTGTTTCGAAAGTCGAGGCCTTGAAATATTTTGTCTCCCGCCCGTTCGCGAGCCGACTCGGAGCATGGAGTTCGCCGCAGAGCCAAGTGATTACATCGCGGCAAATTTTGGAAGCCAAGCTCGACCAGATGAAGCGTAAGTTTGCCGATGGCGAAGTGCCGCTGCCAGATCATTGGGGTGGTTACCGCATTGTGCCTGAGACCTTTGAATTTTGGCAAGGCGGCGGCGGGCGCTTGCATGATCGTTTCATGTATCGACTGGATGATGCCGATCAATGGGCGTCCGCTCGTTTGGCTCCGTAGGCGATCCAGCTGGTCACTCTACTATGCGTGTTGACTCACATATGCACACCACCCTTTGCGGCCACGCAATCGGTGCGCCGATAGAATATGCGATGGTCGCGGCAGGGCGGGGCATTGATGTGATGACAATCACCTGCCACATCCCGATGGAGTGGGAGGCATTTGGACAAGCGGGCATCCGTATGCAGCGTGATCAGTTGGACCTCTATCGCCATCTCGTCCATGAGACTGCGGAAAAGGCCAAACCGATGGGAGTTGAAGTGCTCTGCGGGATTGAGGCTGAGGTGTATCCAGACGAGGCGCAGATGGAGCCGATGGATGAAATTCTCGCGGAGTACGAGTGGGATTTTGTGCTCGGATCACTGCACGCGCAGTGCCGGAGCTATTTAACGTGGTTGAAAAAAAACAAGGTCAATGACGATGCGATGCGAATTGATAGTTACTTTCGCCACCTTAAGGATGGTGCGCAGTCGGGCCGCTATGATAGTATGTCGCACCCCGATGTGATCCGCACCTACGGAGTGGTGAGCGAGTTCAAGCCCGCAGAGCACGAAGAAGTGATCCGTGATTTCCTGCAGGCAGTGGTGGATGAAGATATCTGCATGGAGGTGAATACCAGCGGTCTGACTAAGGGCGATTTTGAGGTGCACCCCGATCCCTTGATTCTTGATTGGGCCAGCGAGATGGGTGTGAAGCTAACGATTGGATCTGATTCGCATCAGCCGAATTCGGTGGGACAGTTCTTCGATACGATTCAACCGATGCTTGGTGAGAAAGGCTTTAAGGATCTGCACTTTTTCCGCGGGCGTCAGCGCATTCGAATTGATATGCCGAAATGGGATTGAATTTGCGGCGTGGCTGCATATCGCAGCAGAAATTTAAGTTCATCGTCGATTAGTGGTAAAGGAGGGAGGGCGACTCGCCCTCCATTGTAGCCATACAGGATAAAAGTGGGCGAGTCGCCCACTTTTGCTGCCAGATAGGATGAATGTGGGCGAGTCGCCCACACTCCTCTCGCGGTCAATCCTTTCAATCGAGACTTTCACACTAATCGGCGATGAACCGAGATTAAGCTCATTGCGTTTTCTTTTGTGCTTATTTTGTGGTCAGCGCTTGGCTGATTGGTTTGACTACTTAGATGCAAAAAGTTGGCTTATTGTCTTTTCTTGCCCTTACTTTAACTTCGTTACATGGAATTCACTCGATTGAGCTGAAGGATGGTAGTGGTATTCGCGGTGCTATCGTATTGGAGCGCCCAGATGTGTATTATGTGGATTTGGGCTTTAATGTAGTTGCCGTGCCGAAGGATGCGGTCGCAAGTCTGGGTGAGGTCGATTCAGTCACTGGCGCGGTCGCGGCGGCTTTGGTTGAAGACACACTCTATCGTGTCGCGGCGGATCGTAGCGATCAGCCGATTCTGAAGTGGGTGGATCAGTTGGGCGAGGCAGTGGCACTGGTGCAAACACCGACTGGCCTAGGCTCTGGGTTTGTCATCCATGGGGATGGCTATGTGGTGACCAACGACCATGTAATCGCGGGCGAACATCGTATCTCGGTGACGATTTTCAGGGAGGGTGAACGCGAGCTTTCGAAGGTGACGTACAGTAATGTGCGGATAGTGGCAACGAGCTCGGAGTTAGATTTGGCTTTGTTAAAGATTGAACCAGAGTCGGCAGAGGTGTTTCGCAGCGTCACGTTAGCTGCTGGTGCTGGCCGAGTTCGTGAGGGGCAGACTGTATTTGCGATCGGTAGTCCTTTAGGGTTAGATCGGACCGTTTCGGAGGGAATTATTAGCGTCGCGAATCGTGTGATCGGGGGGCGTCTTTATTTGCAGACGACGACCCAGATCAATCCAGGTAATTCTGGTGGGCCGTTGTTCAACCTGAGTGGTGAAGTGGTGGGCGTAAATAATATGAAGATTGCGGCTGTGGGAGCTGAGGGCTTGGGTTTTTCAATTTCTTCAGGTGTGGTGAAGTCATTTTTAGACAACCGAGATGCGTATGCATTCGATCCACGTAATCCGAATACAGGCTTTCGTTATTTGAGTCCGCCTAAAATTGCTGACAGCGAGAAGTGAATTGAGATTTTAAATATGAATAAATTATTGTTAACTTGTGTGTGTATGTGCGTCTCGGGCGCTGCAGTGTCTGCGTTGCCTTTTCAGGAGATCATCGGCGAGGATGCAGAGTTTTTCTGCACAGTGCGTAGCCTTTCAGAAACTCGGGCGCAGTGGGCGACGCATCCGATCGCAGCCTTATTTGAAGACGCAGAGCTGCTCGCATTTTTCGATGCGATGAAGAGCGACGATACGCTTGAAGATGGCGGCAGTGCTGATGAACCTGCTGGTTTTACCGAGGTGATGGAGGACGTGTTTGGTCTAAGCTACGATGAATTGTTTGAGCTGTTTCCGGGGCAGGCGAGTTTGGCTTTTTATAATCTATCAGGGCAAGTGCTGGGGCAGGCAGAGAGCGAGGAAATGGTGTTGATGGTAGAGTTTTCCGGAGATGCCGCACGACTCGATACGTTGATGAAGATTCAATTTGAACGTAATATGGCGGCGCATCAGGCGATCAATCCGCTAGTTGAGCATGAGCTGATCGAGGAGTCGTTTATGGGCGAAACGCTCTATTTCGATGAGACCTTTAATGGGGTAGTTACTTATATAGAAGATGGCTACGCGTTGGTGGATGGCATCGTGGTTCTGGCCGCTCCCGAGAGTCGTTTACGTGCGGCAGTTGAGTCGATCAAGGAAGGAGCCAGTGCGCCGATCGCAGACTCTGCGGTGTATCAACGTTCGCGAGAACAAGGCGGGCGTGGTGATTTTGGGGTGTATTCGAATTTAGAGAAGTTGATGCCGACTTTGAATCGCGCATTGATTGCGCATCCCGCGGTGAATAATTTGGCGATATTTGGGGTGACTGCGCAGAGTTTGGATAGTGCGTTGTCGTTGGAATCACTGCAGGCGTTGTATGTTGATTTTGATCTGATTGATTCCGGGTTGCTGTCGCATTATGGATTAATCTATCGTGAGAAGTTGGGCTTCTTGAGCCTGATGAGTTACGCAAATACTGCACTTCCGGAGGCCCACTATGTGGCGGAGGGGGCCTTGAGTAGTTCGATTTCGACCTTCGACTGCAGTGCGATGCTGGCAAATTTCGAAAGATTGCTGACTTCGGCGAGCCCGACATTACCGCCGTTGATTGATATGCAGCTGCAGATCGCGAAGGCGAAGACGGGTGTCGATTTACGTGCAGCGCTATTGGACAACTTCGGGTCTCAGACAGTTAGCCTGTCGGTCTTACCTGAGGCGCATCTGGACAAATCTGAGATCGCAGATCCACAGCAACTTTTCGTGATTGAGGTGAAAGATGCGCAAGCACTGGCACAAGCAATCGAAGCCTTTAAGGATCTGGCTCCTAGCTTACGCGCGATGATTGAAGAGCAGATGTATGAAGGGCAGACCATTTATACAATTAGGGATTCGGGCGAGCCGGATATACAGAATGGGAATACAGTTAGCTATGCGCTTTTACGGTCGAGCTTGATCGTGAATGTCGGCGAGTTGGGCTTACTGCATAAAGTGCTGACTCGCATGAGTGAGGGTGGCGAGGGGTTGTGGCAGAGTGCTGAGACAGAGGAATTATTTGAGCGTATTGAACGCCCGAATGCGGTGACACGATCTTTTGTAAATGCGGAAATGATGGTTGAGCCATTGTTTGAGTCGCTGCTACAAATGGCTGAGTTGAGTGGTTTGATGGAGGATATGAGTAAGGCGGAAATTCCGTCTCGGCTGGATAGTGCCTACCGCATGATTTCTGAGTTAAATGAAGCGCCAGATGGTTTTTTTGGACGCACGTTAATTATCAAAAGTGAGGGTAAATAATGAGTACTAGATTGAATCGATGGGGACGTTTTCGAGGTGTAAGGCGCGCTGCTTTTTATTTAAGTGGCGGGTTGATGACGTGTGCGCTTGCCTGTGCAGAGGTAGCGCCGTTTTCGTTTTCAGGACCAGAGGTGCTGAAGTTGGATTGGGGCACGCGTGCGCTGAATGTCAGTGATGTGAACCAGGATGAGTTGAGCGATTTAGTCGTGATCAACAATGATACCGCACAGATCGAGATCTTGTATCAGTTGGCAGACGATGCGGCGCACACGAGTGGTAAGACACGCTTGAATCGTAATCGTTGGGAGCCGCCACTTGAGGATGCTCGTTTCCAGAGTGAATCGATTACGATTGGCTTTCCAGTATTTGACTTATCGGTGGGGGATTTGAATGGCGATGGGCGCGATGATCTGGCCTACACTGCTCGTGAGGTGCCGTTGACAGTCCGCTATCAAAATGAAGCGGGGCAATGGGCGGACACTCATGTATTTGATGATTTCGAGGCGCTGGGATGGACGGGCACCGTTCGGATTACAGATGTGGATGGTGATGGGAGTGCGGAGTTGGTCGTCGTGGCCGCGGATGCGCTACGAGTTTTTCGTCAGGATCCACATGGCCATCTCAGTGAGGCGGCGGTGTATTATGTGACGGGTGAGAATCCGTTTAATTTATTGCTGGAAGATGTGACGGACGATGGGCGCAAGGATGTGCTCTATATTTCCGCGAATGGGGATCAGTCGCTGGCACTAAGAGAGCAATTGAGTGACGGTGGATTTGGGCCTGAGCGGCGGTTTGTTTTTGAACGGCCTGTGCGTGGAGTGCGTGCGATGCCGCAAGCGGAAGGTGCGGGGCTGTCTTTTTGCTCGGTTGATTCGCGCAGTGGTGGGGTGGAGTTCTTCCGCCTGACACAGGCGGAGGTGGTACAAGAGGTCAGTGGTTTTTCCGCGGCGCAACCGGAGATTTATCCGATCTTCAAAAAGGGCCGTATGGCTGCGAGCTATGCACTCGGCGATTTGAATGGCGACGGGCAAGAGGACTTACTGGTCGCAAATCCTGCGGGTGCGGAGTTGGTGCTGTTCTTGAAAAATTCGGGGCATTTCGATTCGCCCCAAACTTTTCCGTCGTTTTCGGAAATATCCTCGATCGCCAGTGGGCGCTTTTTTAAAAATGATCGAGCTGCTGTGGTGGTCGTGAGTGCTGGTGAGAACACGATCGGACTGAGCCAGATGGATCGGGGCGGTCGACTCTCATTCCCGCGGCAACTTTTGATTGGCGAAGGAGAACCATTGGTCTGTGAAGCGGTGGATCTGGATGATGATGGCTATGATGAGTTGGCATTGGTCAGTGAGTTGAAGGGCGAGATGGCATTAACGCTGGCTCGACCTGAGAATCGGAAAAATCCAGATTCAAGCTGGGTGGTACTTTCTCGCGCTGTACTGACTGGAGTGAAACGCAAGCCGTTCGAGGTCCGTGAAGTGGCGGTGTTTGATGACAACCGCAGAGGGCTGATGATTTTTGTGCCACGTGAGGCACCCGTGTTATTATACCCAGAAGAGGTGGACGGCTTAGTGCTTAAGGAAGTGGCACAGGCATCGACGATTCGTGAGAGCTTGTTGAAAGACATACAGCCTGCGCAGGTCAGTGTGTTTGATGTCGACGGTGATGGGAGTAATGAGCTTGTCGTTGGTCGATCTGGCTATGCACGTGCGTTGCGAGTGAAGCATGATATGCTCGAAATGGTGGATCAATTTAATGCTCTGCGTGGTGACGATGTGGTGTCGGCTGTGATCCCATTGTATCAAGACGGTGCGGTGCAGCAGCTATTTTTCTATGTATCGGCTGCCGGAGAATTCCAACTGCTTGAACGTGACCAGGATGGTGTCTTTCGATATCGTGCGACAGTCGATGCGGGGAAGATTAATTTAAGTGAATGGTATCAATTAGAGGAGACTAAAGGAGCGACGGAGTTTATTTTCGCGGGGGAAGATCGCTTCTGGCGTTTACCTGCACAGGCAGATGTGTGGACACGAGTCGTCGAGGAAAGCTTCGAGACAAATCTCGAAGACGTGCATTACAGTTATGTGGAGGGCGCTGACTTTAATCAAGATGGGCGCTTCGATTTACTCGCGGTGGATGGCCAGAGCCATGTGCTGGAGATTCTCGTAAAGGAGGAGCTCGATTGGCAGAGCCGCATGTTCTGGGAAGTGTTTGAGCAGAACTTACATTACCAAGGGCGCACGGGTAGTAATGTGGAACCGCGCGAGGTGGTGATTGCAGATTTGACCGGCGATGGAAAACTCGATTTTGCCTTTTTAGTGCATGATCGGATTTTGTTTTATCCACAAGAATGAGTCATTCCATCCGCCAGTTTTTTTCCGTATGGTGTGCGCCATTGATGATGCTTCCGATTGTCGGCTATTTCCTCTCTTTACTGAAGGCTGTCAGATGCAATGTCTCAGCTGACGCGGGAGTCTGAGAATTCTGAATAAGCTAGTAGAGGCGGAATTGCATGTGGCTGCGTTGGAAGGCATTTGCCTGTGCGGTCCATTTGCTCACGAAGTCTTTGGTTCTGGCCTGCGCGCCACGTTGGCTGATTTCGTCCCACCACGCCGTGCTGCCGACGTGTTTATTAAATAAGGCGGGATTCTTTGCGTTGGCGAAGGGATTGCCCGAGGTCCATGCGGCGGTGAGTTGCATCATATAAAAACTAATTTCGGTGGGGCGTACTTTGGCCCAATCGCTGACACTCACATAGACGCCTTCGACGCTTGCGCCAGATTTGGTTTTGGTGCGGAGGATGCGAAAGCTTAGGCCAGAAATGTGCTGCGCGTTGAGTGCTTGTTGCACTTGAACTGCAGATTTCCCTTTGTAACGAAGTAAGCGAAATGGATAGGGTGTGCCGATGCCATGCGAGAAGCCTCCAACTTGCGCTCCGAGTCCTGTCATTGCATAGCCGAGGACGGCGGAGAGGTCGGGAATATAAGGCGAGGTCGGCACCCATTTGAGCCCTGTTTGAGGCCACAGCATGTCGCGCCGCCAGCCACGCATCTTGATTACAGTGAGCTTTCCTTGCTGGCGTACTTTGTTGCTCACGTCCATGCTGCCAGATGTATACTTAGCGATTTTCGCGAGCTCACCGATAGTGAAGCCATGGACGTAGGGGACGTGGAAGGCGCCTACGTAGCTGCGCCATTTACGGTCGAGTGGAGGGCCGTCAACTTTCAGCCCGCCGAGTGGGTTCGGGCGGTCGAGCACGACGACTTCGACGCCATTTTCAAAGCAGGCTTCCATCGCGTAGCGCATGCAACTGACGTAAGTGTAAGAGCGCACACCAACGTCTTGGAGATCAATAATAAGCGCATCGAGCCCGCGTAGCATCTCAGCGGATGGCTTGCGGTATTTGCCGTACAGCGAATAGACGGGGAGCTGGGTGCGTGGGTCGATCTTGTTGTCGACTGGCACGTTTGCCTTTTCGTTGCCGTAGATGCCGTGCTCTGGACCAAACAGAGCAACGAGTTTCACATTTTGCGCGCGGCGCAGCACGTCGATGCTGCTAACTCCATCACGGTTGACGCCAGCTGGATGGGTAAGCAGCCCGACTCGCTTGCCTGCGATGGCGCGAAACCCAGATTGTTGCAGTGTGTCGATGCCGAGGCTGATACGGTCTGCTTGTGCGATGAGGGCGCAGCTTGCTAGGAGAGTGATCGAGAGGAGACGAAGGAATTTAAGCATTGGAGTCGGGGTCGGAAGGAAGGTCTGATTTACGCGCTTTACGATCATGGATTTTTTGAATCAAAAGTGCGTAGCTTGCGGCGGTTCTTTTGGCTGTGACGCGATAGGCAAAGCTAGAGATGAGGCCGAAAAAGACGCCCAAGACGATACCACCGAGACACATGATGCTGAAGGTGGCCAGCAGGGGTTCAATATTGCTGATCCATTCGCCGTTGGTGAAATTATGGGCGATGGCTTTAACGTCGTTTTGGCCGAGTGGCGGTGTATCAATGCTGACGATACGGAGCACGCTGCTGCCAACTTGATAGGCGGCATACCAGAACGGCAATATCGTGAGTGGGTTAGAGAGCATTTGTAACCCGACGAGAATCGGCAGATTCGCCCGCAGAAACAGGGCGAGGCAAAGTGCGATCGGAATCTGTATGCCGTAGAGTGGCATGAGTGCGAGAATGAAGCCTGCGTAGATTGCGGGCACCGCGTTCTCGACGCGAAAGCTCCAGAGATAGATGCGTTTGCGCGCACCTACGGAAAAGCGCCAGAGGATCGGGTAGCGATGAATGTTGGTGCGCCGAGGCAAAAGCCTGAGCCAGCGCTTCACCCTGCGGATGCGGCGCGTTCTCGTCTCTCTGAGTTCATGCTCTTCAATGGTCATTGTTGAGTCTGTTGCTGCAGAACTTGCGCGGTTTTATTTTGCAAATTGTCTGGGCCTTCTGCGAGTGCCTGTGGAAGTGGGCAGCCTTCGGGAGTAATAGCCGCGGTGGTGCAATTGGGGAACTCTCGGTGCAGTTGCTCGGCTGCTGGTGCTTCGATGCAACCCGCTAACAGTATCATTGGTTTGTGGGCGAGATTAGCCGCGATTGCGAGTGCGTAGGGGCCTTTGCCGTTCAGTGAGCTGAGGTCGATCTGGCCCTCTCCGCTGAGGATTAGATCGGCTGCAGCGATCTTGCTCTCTAGGTCAAGCCAGGTGCTGACGAGTTCGAACCCCGCGACGTAGTGGCTGCCACAGGCTACATTTAGGCCAAAGCCGATGCCTCCAGCCGCGCCGCTCCCCGGCGATTCGCGGAGTGCTTCAGGCTGTTTGAAGTATGCACTGAGCATCGAGGCGATACGTGCGGACTCAGCCTCGAAGCTTTCCAGTTCGTCTGCGAGTAAGCCTTTCTGAGGGCCATAGACTGCTGCGGCTCCGCGTGGGCCGAGCAATGGGTTGTCGACATCGCACGCGATGAAAATCGGGGGTGTGACGATTTCGAGACTGCCTGAGATGTGGGTGACTTGTGGCCAGTTCGCTGGGAGGATGCGTTCGATGGCGTGACCGTTTGAGCCGATAAACTGTAAGCCTAGTGCTTGCAGTAGTCCGAGACCGAGGTCGCTGGTGGCACTGCCGCCAATACCGAGTAGAATCGCATCCGCACCTTCTGCGACTGCAATCCGAATTAGTTCACCCACTCCGTAAGTGGTGCACCGTTTTGGGTGTCGGCGATGTGCAGGCACTTGTTCGAGGCCTGCAGCAGCGGCCATTTCGATGATCGCGACCTTGCCTAGAGGAAGGTCGAGTCGCTCACGCACTGCAGTGGGCAATGCAGTGCTGTTCACCCAGCCTAAGGGTGCTTCGAGGTCGTCTCCGAGTGGGCCGCAGACGGTATGTGTCTGAATGAAGCCATTAGCGGCAGTTGTTAAAATACTACAAAAGCCTTCGCCGCCATCGGTCAGTGGCGCTTGAGTGATATGCGCCGCACTACCTAGCGCTTGGCGTGCGCCAGCAGTAGCCGCTGCGCATGCCGCGACGGCCGTCATGGAGTCTTTGAACTTATCGAATGCAGCGAGGATTTTCATAAACTGCGTAGATGCAAATCCTGTGCCGAACGTCAGATTTTGAGTGTTCTCATCAATCGACGTTCGGCATTGGAAAGACTAGCGCTGTTCCTGCCCAGTTTCGACGTCGAGGATTTTGAAGTTTTCGACGTGATAAATCGGATCGGCGCGGAACGAGAGACGTGCGCCATAAGATTCTTCGATGCCGAGTAGTAGATCTTCGTCTTCGTTGCGCAGACGTTCCAGATTGGACGGGTTGAGCAGCACGCGAAGATTGATCTCCTTGTCATGGCCATCGCGTGCACGGATGTGGCGAATGATGCTAATGATACGACGCTGAATCTCAACACTCATGGTGCGGGCCGATTTGACCGAGCCGCGACCGTGGCAATACGGGCAGTCGGTGTAGATGCCGCTGGAGTGACTTTCAGAATGGCGCTGGCGAGTCATTTGCATGATGCCGAGCGTTGAAATCGCGAGGACGTGATTCTTCGCCTTGTCGTGCTCCATTTCACGGCGCATGCGGTTGAACACGGCGTTGCGATCTTTCTTCGCCTTCATGTCGATGAAGTCGAGAATGATCAGTCCGCCGATGTTACGCAGGCGCAGTTGGCGGGCGATTTCGGTGGCCGCTTCGAGGTTCACCTGCGTGATGAAGTCTTTGCCGTCCTTCTTGGTCTTGTTCTTGTGCGAACCTGTGTTCACGTCGACCGAGATCAAGGCTTCAGTTTCTTCAATCACAATCTCGCCACCACCTGGGAGTGGCACACAGCGCATGTAGGTCTGTTCAATTTGACGCTCAATGTTAAAGCGCTCAAAGACGGGGATGTCTTCCTCGAAAATATGAATTTTGGACTTCGATCGAGGCGAAATGGTCGTCACTTCGGCTATAATATCCTCATAATCCTGCTTTTTATCAACCATGACACGGTCGATATCTTCGGTCAGGAAGTCGCGCACGGTGCGGCCGACGATGTCTGGCTCGACGTAGAGGCAACCTGGTTTGTTGGTTGCGTTCATGCGTTGGTTGATGACTTCCCAGCGTTTGAGCAGGATGTGTAAGTCGCGGATAAAGAAGCGTGCTTTTTTGCCTTCGCCCGCAGTGCGGATGATCAGGCCCATCCCTTCGGGCAGGGTGAGATCGCGGAGAATGCCCTTGAGGCGACTGCGCTCCTTGCGGTCGTCGATCTTACGAGAGATGCCGAGTGTGCCGGCGTGCGGCATGAGCACTAAGAAGCGCCCTGGTAGGGCGATATTAGTTGTGGTGCGTGGACCCTTGGTGCCGATTTGGCCCTTGGTGATTTGCACGATAATCTCGCTGCCGATGGGGTAGAGCTTCGGAATGTCTTTGACCGAAACCTTCTCGCTCTCGCGCTTGCGCTGTTTGGCGGTTTTGTTGTCGCGCACGATCTCGATACCGCTGTCGTTGGCAGCTGGAAGTATGTCCCAGTAGTGCAGGAAGGCATTCTTGGGCTCGCCGATGTCGACGAACGCAGCTTTGAGGCCCGCTTCGAGATTTTGGATGCGACCTTTGAAGATGGCGCCGACTTCGCGGGCTTCACCAGTGCGTTCGACTTCGAACTTCTCAAGCACGCCGTCCTTAAGCAGGGCGACGCGTTTCTCAAGCGGCTCGGAGTTGATGATCAGCTCTGAGTAAGACTTCTTTTCATTCTTAATCGCTTTGATGATACGAGTCACCAAGGGCTGTTTCTTGGCGCGTTTTGCGGCGTCGTTTTTGAGCTCGTTGTGATCAATTCGCTCTGTCTTCTTTTCTGTTGGAGCAGAGGTGAGTTCTTCAGTGTATTGTGAATCGGAATTTTCAGTTGTTGAATCTGGCATTGGTTTTGGGTGTCCCTGGTTGAATTGGGGATCCCGTGCTCTGGTAGCTGCTGCAGGTTGATGTGGGTGTGTGGATCGTTGTTAGGATCATGTATGATCCTTTCTGTGACGATATACACTTTGCACTAATCCTTGCAGAATAAAACAGCTCAGAACAAAGGAACCTCCGTAACTTAAAAACGGAAGCGGGAGTCCTGTAATCGGAGTAATGCCGATAGTCATGCCAATGTTGATGAAGAAGTGGACCAGGAACAGCACACTGACGCCGATGGCCAGTTGCATTCCAAATCGATCTCTTGCGAGTCCGGCAATACGTATGCCGTTGGCGACCATCAGACAAAAGAGTCCGACGACGAACGCGCTTCCAAGAAAGCCTGTTTCCTCCGCAATAACGGAGAAAATAAAGTCGTTGTGAGCCACCGCTTTAGGGAGGTAGCCGAGTTGTGCCTGTGTTCCTTTGAACAGGCCCTTGCCGGCGACTCCACCTGTGGCGGCGGATATTTTTGCTTGTTTGGCGTTCCAGCTTGCGCCGGTGCCTTCCGGATCGACTACGTCGGGAGCGACGAAGGTTAAGATCCGGTTTCGTTGATAATTGTGAATTGGTAAGAGTGAATGATACTCTTGAGAAGGGGGTGTGGCTGCAGTGCGCTCGATTGCACGAACCTGCTCCAGGTGCTGGCTGTAGGCGTAAATATCCAGGCCGAGGACACTGACGCCGACGGCAAATAGAGCAAAAGCGCTCACAAAAAACTTCTCCGACAAACGGGAGACATATAGCAGGGCAAAAATCATTGGAGGAAAGACAAGTGAGGATCCTAGGTCAGGCTGCAGAAAAATCAATAACATTGGGACTAAAAATACCACAGCCACTTTTGCCAGCACCAGTAGCGAGTCTTGCACCGATCCTAGCTCGGAACGCGCTAAAATACTGGCAGCCATGATCAAGGTGCCGATTTTGGCCCCTTCGGTAGGCTGAATGGTGGTAATGCCGATGTCCACCCAGCGCCGAGCTCCCATCATTTCGACGCTAATTGGGCTCAGCTTGGTGGCCAACAGTAAGCCGCAAATACCCGCCCCGTAGATTAAATGCGCGTAGC
>Ga0302125_10000210_pt1 | contig 33289 bp, 29 predicted proteins | sample CB4_surface_MG_FD_203111 | JGI IMG/M metagenome (GOLD analysis project Ga0302125, IMG submission 203111) | Marine microbial communities from Western Arctic Ocean, Canada - CB4_surface | ecosystem: Environmental > Aquatic > Marine > Oceanic | place: Canada: Western Arctic Ocean | collected... | reverse complement strand
CATAGCTATTAATATCCCAAATAATGCCTTGTACAAAGATTTTGTGCTCATAAAGTGCAATCAATCTGCCTAATGTATTTGGTGTTAGCTTGTCAAATAGGATGGATGTTGTGGGTCGATTACCTTCAAACTTTTTGTGAGGCAATAGTTTTTCTAATGCCTCACCTGATAAGCCTTGTTCTTCTAGTTCAGCACGTGCTTCCGCTTTCGTCTTGCCTAGCATGAGCGCTTGTGTTTGCGCCAAGAAGTTCGCCAATAGAATTTTATGGTGCCCATTACCATTAGTGCCGACCTCATAGTGGCTATGCATTGGCATTAAAAAGTCTGCAGGTACGACAAGTGTGCCTTGGTGGATGAGTTGATAAAACGCATGTTGACCATTGGTGCCAGCTTCCCCCCAAATCACAGGCCCAGTTTTGTAATGAACACGTTTGCCATTGCGGCACATGAACTTACCGTTACTTTCCATATCGGCTTGCTGCATATAAGCAGGAAAGCGCGCCATGCCTTGGTCATAAGGTAAAATCACTTGTGTGTCCGCATGAAAAAAGTTGTTATACCAAACGCCAATGAGTGCCATGATGACCGGCATATTCTGTTCTAATGGTGCTGTTCGGAAGTGGTTGTCCATCTCATGGCCTCCAGCGAGCAATTCTTCAAAGCAATCCATGCCGACATATAGAGCAATTGACAAGCCAATTGCTGACCACAATGAATAGCGTCCGCCGACCCAGTCCCAAAACTCGAACATATTAGCGCCATCAATACCAAATTCCGTGACGGTTTTTGCATTGGTCGATATGGCAACAAAATGTTTTGCAATTTGAGCACTGTCTTTTGCGCTCTGTAAGAACCATGCACGCGCTGAACGTGCGTTTGTCATGGTTTCTTGCGTTGCGAATGTTTTTGACGCCACAATAAAGAGGGTGGTTTCAGGATTGCATTTTTCTAATGCACGCACCAAATGCGCGCCATCAATATTAGACACAAAGTGGATGTTCAGCTCTGGATTGGCGTAAGGCTTTAATGCATCGCAAACCATGACAGGACCTAAGTCTGAGCCACCAATGCCAATATTAACCACGTCAGTAATTTTTTTGCCCGTGTAGCCTTTCCATTCGCCATTACGAACTTTGTCAGAAAAAACACGCATTTGGGCTAAAACAGCATTCACATCTGGCATCACGTCTTGATCATCAACATAGACTGGCGTGTTGCTGCGATTGCGAAGGGCGGTATGTAGGACTGCACGATCTTCTGTGATATTGATTTTTTCACCAGAGAACATACGATCACGCCAGCTTTCAGTTTTCGCTTCGCGCGCCAACTGCATTAATAAGCCCAATGTTTCTTCGGTGATGCGATGTTTTGAATAGTCCAACAACAAATCGTCTAGCTTTAAGCTGAATTTATCAAAGCGTTGCGGGTCTGACTCAAACAGATTGCGCATATGCAACTTTTGAATAGTTTCTTGATGATTACAAAGAACTTTCCAGCCTGGGTGTTCAGTTAATATTGCCATTGATTCGTCTGTTTTTCTAGTAAGTTATTTGGATATTATAAATCGTTAGTATTAAGCTAATGTGATAACAATCCCAGCTAATGGCGGAATTGATAACACAAGTGAGTGGTGAAGATTGATCCACCCTATGTTCTCAGGTTGCAGTTGACTACCATTGCTGACATCGCCGCCACTGTAAACACATGCATCTGTGTTAAGCATTTCTTTATAGTGACCAGAAACTGGCACACCAATACGCTGTCCTTCTCTCGGGACAGGCGTAAATTTTAGTGCTATAGGTCAAATTACGGGCTAACTTGGCATTGCGATGTATACACAGCATACTAGTATACAGTAGAAGTTGATTAAAGCGGCTGATCAAGCTTTGTATGTGGCGAAAGAGTCGGGCAGGAATCAATTAAAAGTAGCCGAAGGTTGATATTTAACCTCTTCTAAGGTCATTTCTAGTAAGAAAGCTGCTTAAATACTAGCGACATGCTGAGCTAATGCCCAGTCAATATGTTCTTTGATAAGGCCATTTGTATTACCTCTGCGCGCTTTGAGGGCACTTATAACCTCTGGCTTGCTAGGCGCATTACCTAGCCCAATAGCGATATTGCGTAACCACTGCTCGTAGCCAATGCGATAAATGGCACTGCCAGCCATTTTTTGTTTAAACTCATTCTCCGTCCAGCTAAAACATTCAACCAAACTAATATCATCTAAGCCGTGACGGACCTGGAAGTCTTCCTCTTGTGTGGTTTCGGCAAACTTATTCCAAGGGCAAGTGAGTTGGCAGTCATCACAACCATAGACACGGTTGCCGATGAGTGGCCGGAATTCAACAGGAATGCTATTTTTAAGCTCGATAGTGAGGTAGGAGATGCATCGCCTTGCATCAACCTCATATGGTGCTGTGATGGCGTTAGTAGGGCAGATATCAATACAAGCATTGCAAGTGCCGCAGTGGTTGGTTGCAGGTTTGTCTATGGGTAGTGGGAGATTCGTATAAATTTCACCTAAAAAGAACCATGAGCCATGGTCTTTATTGATCAGTAAAGTATGTTTTCCACGCCAACCTAAGCCTGATTTTTCTGCTAAAGCCACTTCTAGTACGGGTGCACTGTCGGTAAATACACGGTATTCAACACGCTGCGTAGCCTGTTGGATTTTGTCGCAAAGTTTTTGTAATTTATGACGAACGACTTTGTGGTAATCGCGGCCTAGTGTATAACGCGAAATAAACGCTTGCTCACCATCGTTCATTACTTGCCAGCTATCTTTAGCCTTAGCGGGCAAGTAGTCTAATCGTGCAGAAATAATGCGGGTGGTATTCGGGATTAATTCAGCAGGGCGGGTTCGCTTAGTGCCGTGTTTTGCCATATAATCCATCTCACCATGAAAGCCTTTTTCAACCCATTTTTGATGATACTCTTCTGCGTGAGACAAATCCGTATCGGTAATGCCAATATCGGAAAAACCGAGCTCACGGCCCCAGAGTTTGATGTCATCGGCGAGGCGCGTCAAATCGTTAGTAATCGAAGTGCTGGTAGTCATGAGTGAGTATTTTACACTTGAATTGGCGAATGAAGCAGCGACTTTAGAAGCTGGACGACAATTTGCTAAGCAGTTGGCAGTAGGAACGACGGTTTATTTGCATGGTGATTTAGGGGCAGGTAAAACAACATTTGTTCGCGGTGTGCTGCAAGGTTTAGGCCATATGGGGAAGGTGAAAAGCCCAACTTATACTTTGGTTGAGCCATACGAACTGGCGGGATTGAATGTCTACCATTTTGATTGTTATCGATTCCTCGATGAATATGAATGGGATGAGGCTGGCTTTAGTGAGTATTTTAACGAGACTAGTATTTGCATGGTAGAGTGGCCTGAAAAAGCAGGTACACTATTGCCTGTCCCAAATATTGATGTGAGATTAAGTTTGTCGATTAATCAGCAACAAATGGTTGGTCGGAAATTGGAAATTCTTACACGGTAATTATTTAAGGAATTATGCCCAGACTCTTTTATTCACAACTGTTTTCAAAACTCACTATATTTACGCTGCTTTTATGTGGCGCCATCTCTGCGTTGGCTGGAAATGAGGTCACTTCTACCCGTGTTTGGCCAGCTGAAGATTATACCAGGGTGACATTTGAGGCGGATGATGTGTTTAAGTATCAAACACTTTCGCTTAAAAACCCTGAACGTTTAGTGTTAGATATTGAGAATATTTCACTCAATACCATTTTGAAATTACTCCCATTACAAATACTGGCTGCCGATCCTTATGTGCAACAAGTGCGTATTGCACAAAACCAATCAAACGTTGTGCGTGTGGTGGTCGATTTAAAGCAAGAGGTGAATTTTAATGTATTTGTATTAAGCCCCGTAGGTGAGTACCAACATCGATTAGTTCTTGATATTTTACCATTAAAAGACCCTGTGATGGCCATGCTAGATAGATTGGATAGAGAGCTTAAAAGTAAGCCTGAGGCGGCTGGTAGTAAACCGCCAGTTAATACATTAACTGAGCCAAGCACACAGAAATCGCATAAAAATCGCATTATTACCATCGCCATTGATGCAGGGCATGGCGGTGAGGATCCGGGAGCACGTGGTGCAAAAGGCAGTTATGAGAAAAACATTACCTTGGCTATCGCTAAAAAACTAAAAGAAAAGGTTGATGCAGAGCCGAATATGCGAGGCGTGTTAACGCGTAAGGGGGATTACTTTATTTCTTTAGGTGGGCGTGTCATCAAGGCGCGTAAGCTGCAAGCGGATTTGTTTATTTCTATTCATGCGGATTCGTTTACGAAATCTACTGCGCGTGGTTCCTCTGTTTTTGCTCTATCGGAACGTGGTGCAACTAGTGCGACAGCGCGTTATTTGGCTAAGAAAGAAAACCAGTCGGATTTAATTGGTGGTGTGAGCTTGAACGATAAAGAGCCTATCTTAGCGAGAACCTTATTGGATTTATCACAAGCAGCAACGATTAATGATAGCTTAAAGCTAGGCAAGGCCGTTTTAAACTATGTTGGCAAAATTAACGTGCTACACAAAAAGCATGTAGAGCAAGCCGCTTTTGCCGTATTAAAATCGCCTGATATTCCTTCTATTCTTATTGAGACCGCTTTTATTAGCAATCCAGAAGAAGAGCAAAAATTGAACAACAGCTACCACCAAGACAAGCTTGCCGACTCCATTCTTGATGGTGTTAAAAAATATTTTAAAGCCAACCCAGCACTAGCACGTACGGTTGCTAATCACTAATTTGGGTTGAATTAGATTAAATGAATCATATTAAGGTATTACCCGACCAACTCATTAGCCAAATTGCAGCGGGTGAAGTGGTTGAGCGGCCTGCATCTGCATTAAAAGAGATGCTAGAAAATAGTCTGGATGCACAAAGCACAGAGGTTAAAGTCAGCCTGGTGCAGGGTGGGACTAAACAGTTAAGAGTTGCCGATAATGGTGTTGGGATTGAGGAGACTGATTTAGCCTTGGCGTTAATCAGACACGCCACCAGTAAAATCAATTCGTTAGAAGACTTAGAATCTGTTGCTAGTCTTGGTTTTCGTGGTGAAGCCCTGGCTAGTATTGCATCGGTTTCTCGCACACAAATCGTAAGTCGTGCACGAGCAGCTAAGCATGCTTGGGTGATTCACTCGAATGGAAGTGAAGTTTCCACATTAGAACCGAGCGCACTAGATGCTGGTACGATTATTGAAGTGAATGATTTGTACTTTAATACGCCAGCAAGGCGCAAGTTTTTAAAAAGAGAAGCGACTGAGTTCGGGCATTGTGAGGAGGCTTATACACGCGTCGCTTTGTCGCGGCCTGATGTTGCTTTTACGTTAGAACATAATGGCCGTATCATCAGCCGCTATACTGTATCGGAGCCGAGCAAACGTTTTAAAGAGGTATTAGGTGCTGAGTTTTCCTCTGAAACGATAGTCGTTGATGATGAGGCTGCTGGTTTACGTTTTTGGGGTGTAGCTGCTAAGCCAACCTTTAATCGTGGTCGACGTGATACGCAGTATGTTTATATCAATGGCCGTTTTGTACGAGACAAGCTGGTTTCACATGCAATTCGTCAAGCTTATCAAGATGTTTTACATCATGACCGCCACCCGGCCTATGTATTGTTTTTAGAGTTGGATCCTAACTTAGTCGATGTCAACGTACACCCAGCAAAAACAGAAGTGCGGTTTAGAGATGGGCAAGCGATTCATCGCTTTATTTTCCATGCGCTGAATAAAGTGCTGGCAACACCGACAGGTGATTCGAATGCGGCAACAGCAGGGCAAGCGCAGTTTAACCCATTTGCATCTCAAAGCGCCCCCTCTCAAAGTCCATTTCATCTATACCCAAAACATCAATCACAAATTAACTTATCAGCAAATCAAACACCAGATTTTTACCAAAAGTTATATGGTGATATAAGTCCCGCTGGAAACACAGGTGCTAACCAATCTTTATTTGAGTCGAGCGAAAAACGAATCGATTCGGTGCTGAGTTCGTCAGAAAACCCTTCAGAACAAGATTATCCATTGGGTTTTGCTTTGGGCCAGGTTCACGGCATTTATGTATTGGCGCAGAATGCACAGGGTTTGGTTGTTGTTGATATGCATGCAGCGCATGAGCGCATTATGTATGAGCAACTAAAAGATTCCTTGGATGATAAAGACGTCGCGATGCAGCCATTATTAATTCCGGTCAGTTTTAATGCCGATAGGATAGAAGTAGATACGGTGAATGCAGAGCTGAGTAGCGGCAGTCAAACATTAAGACAACTTGGCTTTGATATCGCGGCACTTTCTCCAACAACGTTAGCCGTACGTGCGGTACCAACACTACTGCAAAAAGCAGATGCGGTAGCATTAGCACGAGATGTGTTGCGTGAATTAAGTGAGTATGGCGCGAGCAGGGTGTTAACAGATCAACGGAATACATTGCTCGGGACGATGGCTTGTCATGCCGCTGTACGAGCAAACCGCAGTTTAACAATCCCAGAAATGAATGCTTTACTGCGTGATATGGAAGCGACCGAACGTTCTGGACAATGCAATCATGGCCGACCAACTTGGTTTCAAGTAAGCATGAGTGATTTAGATAAAATGTTTATGCGCGGAAAATAGAGCGTATAGGGAACTAATTAGCTAGATATTAGGCGCTGAACAAAACGCCAAACAACACTATCTGGCACTTCGCGACCAGTCATAATATAGTTGAACGTTGTATTATTATTGATTGATGCGGGTAAGGTCATTTTTGCATCATAGGTCCCACAGCATAAAATGCAGTCGCCCTTAACAATGATGGTTTCTTTATCAGGTACAAGCATTGATACTTCGTCTCTGACCAAGAGTAAAGGAACCAGTTTTAACTCTTTTTCTCGGTCAGATGGGTCTTGCATCAAGTTACCTAGCTTGACTAACAAGCCACGCTCAATATATTCACTAACTGCTTCTGCGTTGTCAGCATCAATGGTCACTGCAAAAGTTTCTGGCACTGTTTCGCCAACCACATCAACGAGCTTGCTGATTAAGTTGTTCGCCCAGTGATTATCCTGGTCTCGTACTAAGGTTAAAAACTCTGCCAATAAAGGCGTTAGCATATGTGCTAAGCACTCATGCGCAATAATATCGGTAGGTTGCATGGTGATGTCAGCACCAAACTTCCTAAAGAGTGCACCGTTATTACGATTGTTTTTACGCACAATTAAGAATAAGTTCGGGTTTAACTCTTTTGCAGTCATCACAATCGATAAGTTATCAATATCATTATCTGTTCCTGCAATGATTCCACAAGCATCGTGAACGCCAGCTTCAATTAGAGTTTCCGCCTCTGTCCCACTACCGACTACGCACTCTTCACACTCCGTAAGATCTGGCATGGCTTCGATAATCGTTGTTGTTAAATTTTCTTGTTCTAGGTTCTCGACAACAGACTTACCAAACCGACCATAACCACAGACTAACCAATTTCCTCTTGGAGGGTTTTCTGGGGGTGGGAGCGTGTCGCCAGGTACGCCAGTTAACCACTGGTGCAAAATATAGGTGCCCAGAGCGTGCACCCGCATAGCGAGTTGATCACCAAATAGCGTGTAAGGGTTGATAATAGTATCAGTACCGAATGAAGCCATATTGGCGGCAATATCTTTACGTTCCGCACGGGCTAATACGCGTAAGTTGGGTTGCATTAATTTGACCGAAACAGCGACGGCTAGATTGACATCATCATTATCGGTTAAGGTGACAACACCACTACAGTGAGGGTTGTAGATGCCAGCCCGAATTAAATTTTCAGGTATTTTTGCATCGGCACAAAGGCTTAATATGGTGTTTTTAGTATCAGCAAGTTCAAGTTCATTGAGTCGTTCTTGTTTTTGTTCAATGACCACAACGCGCATATTTTTTTCATCTAAGATGTGGGCGAGTAAGTTAGCCGATTGACCGTAGCTACATAAAATAAAGAAAGGCTCTTGTAAGCTTGCTACATTGCGAGCAAAGCGTTCTGCGGCGATGGTTTGTCTTAGGCTGACATCTTGCAATAAAGTGATAATTTTACCGACAGCATAAAACCAAGGGAGCACTGTTAAGTAGATGGAAAAAGTCATCCACAATCGTTGTGCTTGGCTATAAGGGTAGGGAACCTCACCAAAACCAATCGTCGTAGCGGTATAGCTAATGACGTAAAAGGCCTCAAAGATGCTCATGTACCATGTTTGGCCATGGTCATCGACACCAGGGACAAGTGTTAGCCCTATCGTTGCAACGGCAAAGCTAACAATAATGAGTATGAGAGGACGCCGTAAACGGCGCAGAATCATAAAGAGAATGCTATTCATAGTTGAATCTAGCGTTTCTTATTGAGTCAGTCTAAATGACTTGGTTATCGGCGCTGGCTAATGGTTTCAGAAATCAACAAGACCACAGAAACAAAGTTAGCCATTAATGCACCACCTGAAAGTGAAACGATATAGACCATTAAATGAGCGGTTTCCATATTACCTTGTAGCGCAGCCCATAATATGGCGGCCGTGATGAGCTGTAGGTCAGCTGCTAGGCTAGTGGACAGTAGAATGGCACCCACCTGCGTACGGTCACCAAACTTAAGTACGGTCGCAATCAGACTCACAGTAATGGCCGCGTATAATTCATATACATGGTGATGACTAGCATTGTCTATATCACCAAGAAAGAACCCGAAATTAAGCGTCATTGCGAGTACAATAAAAAAACCAAAAACAACTTTTTCCATATTCATAATAAATCCGCCAATACTCTGATTTCAGTGATGTTAGCGGTATTATATAACTTCAATCAAGAATTAACAGTATGAATAACAAATCTTTACCTAAAGCCATCTTCTTAATGGGTCCCACAGCCAGCGGTAAGACAAACGCAGCTATATCCCTACTGCAAAATTATCCCATTGAACTGATTAGTGTTGACTCGGCTTTAGTCTATAAAGGCATGGATATTGGGACAGCAAAACCTGATACTGAAACGCTGAAAAGAGCACCACATCATTTAATTGACTTGATTCCGCCTACTGAGGCTTACTCTGCCGCAAACTTTAGAACAGATGCCTTAGCGTTAATGTCTGATATCACTGCACGCGGCAAAGTGCCTTTGCTCATTGGTGGCACCATGCTGTACTTTAAAGCGCTAGAAAGCGGTTTAGGTAATCTACCAGAAGCGAACCAAGCGATACGGTACAAACTTAATCTTGAAGCTGAAGCAGTTGGTTGGCCTGCTATGCATCAAAAACTAGCTTCGATTGACCCTGAAACGGCAGCGCGACTGATGCCTAATGATATGCAGCGCATACAGCGCGCGTTAGAGGTCTATGAGGCGTCTGGTGAAACCATGACAGCGCTATATGCGAGACAAACGAGCGAGCCATTGCCTTACCATATGCTCAAGCTTGCATTGGTGCCCAGTGACCGAAAAGTTTTGCATCAACGTATCGCTCTGCGTTTTGAGAAAATGCTAGCGGATGGATTTATTAATGAAGTGAAAGATATGTTAATTCAATATCCAAGCCTAACCGCGGACACTACATCGATGCGTTGTGTTGGTTATCGACAAGCTTTAATATATTTAAATGGTGAGTATGATGATGTGGAGTTACAGGATAGAGGTATTTTCGCGACACGACAATTAGCCAAACGACAGCTCACTTGGTTGCGTGGTATGGATGATGTGCAGACGGTGGATTGTATCAATGAAATTGAAATTAAAGAATCAACTAATCAATTGGTTAAATTATTTTTATCATAAATTACTTTGACTAAATTAATCTTTAGCCGACATGAAAAAGCCGCTTATGCATCATAAGCGGCTTTAATGTTACGACCTACTAATACCTAATTTAGATTTTACCGTCCAAACCCATTTGGTAGTATTTATGCGTAATTTTATCTTGATTCTCTAATAGCCAGTCAATGCTAGGCTCGTTAGACATGGCTTTCTTAATCGCCAATGTTGTTGCTTTACGGTGAATTTCAAATAATGCTTTATGGTCTAAATCTTTTTGACCAGCAACACCTGGGTTCAACCAAACTGAAACGATGATGCCTAAATCATTCACTTTTTCTTTTGGAATGTAACCTTCACGCACAGCGTCTAAAACGCCGTTAGCGATCGCAGCTTGAACAGTGCCCATAAACACGTTTGTGTAAGCAGTTTCTTTAACAGTTACTTTGCTGACCATTAATGTAGCTGGGCGCACTTGAATGTCAGTATTCATAATGGCCAATACTTTTGAGTGGCCTTGTGATTGGTTTGCTAATTGGTTAGCAAACGCAACACCCATAGGTCCGTCCATCTCGCCAATTGCCACTTCTGGCTCTGCTGCTGTATTTAAAGGGCCGCCTGCAACTAGTGCTTCACCAATACGCATAATGATTCTTTCACTCATACTCTTCTCCTGTTGTGTTTCATTAATAAATTAAGTTGTTGAATTTATAGTGTTTTAATCCGTTGAGCTGCCTCAATACATTCGTCTAAAGTCGCTACCAGCGCCATGCGAATAAAACCTTTTCCAGGATTAACACCATGCGCTTCTCGCGCTAAATAGCTACCCGGTAGTACGGTGATATTCAGATCACGCTTCAGTTGCACCGCAAGCGCTGTATCATCTTGCCCCGTTTGTACCCAAAGGTAGAAAGCGGCATCTGGCATCTCAACCGCTGGCCATACTGTTTTCAGCATAGGCGTAATCGTATTAAATTTTTCTGTGTACAGTCTGCGATTCTCAATCACATGCGATTCATCACCCCATGCCGCCACACTAGCGGCTTGTGCCGCGGGGCTCATCGCACAGCCATGATAGGTTCGATACAATAAAAACTTCGCTATTATATCAGCATCACCAGCAACAAAGCCTGAACGTAGTCCCGGCACGTTAGAGCGTTTAGATAATGAGCCAAACACAATCAAGCGTGAATAGTCGCGACCTAGCTGGTTCGCTGCTTGTAGCGCGCCCAAAGGCGGGTTCGCTTCATCAAAATAAATCTCTGAGTAGCACTCATCCGCCGCAACGGTAAAGCCGTATTGGTCGGATAGTGCAAATAATGCCTTCCAGTCCACTAATGACATTACCTTGCCAGAAGGGTTTCCTGGTGAGCATACATAAACCAACTGTGTACGGTTCAGCACATCCGTCGGCACGGTACTAAAGTCCACCGCATGCTGTGTCTCAGGTAGCGTGTTGATGAAATATGGCTCTGCACCAGCTAACAGCGCAGCACCTTCGTAAATTTGGTAGAACGGGTTAGGGCTGATGACGACCGCATTCGGTTTAGTCGTGTCAATCACAGCTTGCGCTAAGGCAAATAAGCCTTCGCGACTACCATTAACTGGAATGATTTCCTTCTCGACATCAAGCGCAGGAATGTTAAAACGGCGTGCCGCCCAACTTGAGATGGCTTCTCTTAGCGCTAACGTGCCCTTAGTGGTCGGGTAGTTAGCCAAACCAGCGATGTTATCTATTAAGCTTTGTTGGATAATGGCAGGCGTTTGGTGCTTAGGCTCACCAATCGACAAGTTAACTGGGTTATATTGCGAATTTGGTGTAATGTCTGCAAATAATTGATTCAGTCGCTGGAACGGGTAAGGCTGCAGCAGACTTAAATTTTGGTTAAAATTTTCGTTCATAGGTGAGTATTATAGTGAGCATTGGCAATAATAAAAACTTTTTTGCAATATTTGGTCTACTTTATGGTGCCACGGTATGGGGTGTTATTTGGTTTCCTTATCGCTTATTAGCAGAATCTGATATCTCAGGAGTTGTGGCGAGTTTTTATACTTTTTTGATTGCACTAGTCATTGGTGTCTTCGTTTTTAATAGGCAGTGGCGCGGGGTGTTTAAGCAGCCCAAAACGATAGGTTGGCTCCTTCTAGCAGCCGGCTGGACCAACCTAAGTTACGTGCTGGCGGTCATTGATGGTGAGGTGATGCGTGTCATCTTGTTGTTCTATTTATCACCGGTATGGACTTTATTATTAGCGCACTTTTGGTTAAAAGAGCGTGCTGGCTTTAAAGAAGTCATGGTGATTGTCGTGTCTTTATTAGGGGCGTTTATTATGCTCAGTGATGCATCACGTCCCGGCCAATTGCCACTGCCAAGCAGCCAATCAGACTGGCTTGCTGTTTCAGCTGGAATAGGCTTTGCACTGACCAATGTCATCACACGCAAGTCGGCTCATTTAAGCTTGGCCGCTAAGTCATTTGCCGTGTGGGTTGGGGTGGTCCTGCTATCGTTATTCGGTATTTTATTTTTCAATCAAACACTATCGCTTCCAAGTATGATTAACACAAGGGATTGGGGTTTGCTGCTATTCATTGCGCTGCTACTGTTTTCAAGTACTTTGCTCGTACAGTATGGTGTTACGCATATTACAGCCGCACGCGCTTCTGTGATCTTTTTGTTTGAGTTGGTCGTAGCTGCAATCGCTGCTTACTTTTTAGCAGGCGAAGCCATGACTATTAATGCTTGGATAGGAGGGGTGCTGATTGTATCTGCCGCCATTTACACTTCAACAATCAGCGACTTAGATTAAGCAGCTAGATTATTCAGCTACAAAGCCTAGCTACTAAACCCACCACCTCCGCTCACACGCGCACCCTCAGTCTTAAAGCGAATCTTGAGTGATAAATCATTTCTAGAGTCAGCATGCATTAGGGCATTTTCTTCACTAATCTAACCACTCTCATAGAGTGCATATAAAGCTTGGTCTAACGTGTTCATGCCAATGTCATTGCCGCCTGCCATGGTGTCTTTCATTTCAGCAAAACTTTGTTTTTGAATCAGCTCTGCAATACAAGGTGTGTTCATCAACACTTCTATAGCAGCTACGCGTTTTTTCAGCTTTCTAGGAATCAAACGTTGTGAAATAACACCCACTAAGTTGAGAGAAAGTCCAAGTAGTCAGCTGTGCCTTGATTCAGGTGGAAAAAATGAAATAATACGTTCCAGTGCTTGGTTGGCATTGTTAGCATGTAATGGTGCCAAACATAGGTGTCCCGTTTTAGCATAAGCTAAGGCTTGATCCATGCCTTCTTTGTCACGGACTTCACCGGTAAGAATCACATTAGGTGGTTGGCGCATCGCATTTTTTTAGCGCACTATCAAAAGAAAGGTCATCAACCCCCACTTCACGTTGATCAACAATGGATTTTTTGTGGTGATACATATACTCAATAGAATCTTCGGTGGTAATAATGTGGCCGCTGCTATTTGAATTTTTGTAGTCAATCATTGATGCTAATGTGGTTGATTTCCCTGAGTCAGTTGCGCCTACCACTAAGACTAAGCCCCGCTTACGTAGCACTATCTCATATAATGATGATGGTAAGCCTAGTGATGCAAAGTCTGGAATCTCAGTTTTAATATGGCGGACCACCATGCCGACCTCACCACGTTAGCGGAATACATTGACACGATAGCGTCCAGTATCTTTTTTACTGAGCGCAAAGTTGCACTCCATCGTTTCTTCAAATTCTTTTATTTGCACTTCGCTCATCAGGCTATAAGCGACTTCTTTAATCATGCTTGGTGCAAGTGTTTGGTTATTAACAGGAATTGTTTCACCCTCAATATTGATATGGACAGCAGTACCAGTGCTAAAGAATAAATCTGAGCCGCCTTTTTCTATCATTAATTTCAGGATTGGGGTGATATCAAATGATGCTATGTGATTGCCTATTATTGAGTTGGTTTTTTTAAAGCTTTTGATGAATTTAGCATAAGCTTAGCTGCCGATGCTATCTTCATCTAAATGTGTCTGCCATATTGTATGGTATTGGCTCTCTAGGGATTGCGCAAATTTTTTCGCGTTAAACAAATCCGTTGTTTCTTTTTTCGTATTTAAATCATTTTTTAGCTTGGCTAATGCCGCTGGATTTTGTGCTAAATGCAGCGCTTTTTCTTCATAAGCCGACACGGTGTTGCTAATCAGCTCTGTCAAGCCCATATGATCTAGTAAGCTAGCGGCAACACGTGCTGAAAACGTATCGCCTTTACAGGTCAAAATGGGCAGCCCTGCTGATAGCGCATCACTTGCAGTGGTATGTGCATTGTAGGGAAGGGTGTCGAGAAATAAGTCGGCATGTTGTTGCCGTTCTAGGTGTGCATCTGATGATGTTCTCGCTGCAAAAATGAGCCTGCCTTTTTCAATACCTGCCAACTCAGCTTCTTTTTCTAGATTAGCCTTCGCCCATGTATTGCAGGCCAGTAGCCATAACACGCTATTTGGTATTTGTTTTAACAAACGCATCCAAATGGCGAAGACATTTGGTGTGATTTTAAAGGTTTGGTTAAAGCAGCAAAAGACAAAACTGTCCTGAGGTAAGTCGTGATCATTCTTAGCTGAACTTTTTACAACAGACCGTTTATTATTGGGTTGGTAGCAAGGCAGGTAGAGCAGCTTCTCACTAAAGGAATCAGCATCTGGCACCGTTACTTTATCTACCAATGCATAGTCAAACAATGGCTTTCCATCAGAAAATTCACCCATAGTGCCAGCGAAGCCTAGCCAGTTGATTTGAATGGGCGTTGGTTTTAACACGGCAATCCCTGTACGACTACTCTGGGTATAACCTGTTAGGTCTACTAAGATGTCAATTTCATCTTGATGAATCTTGGTTGCGGCTTCTGCATCAGTTAAGCCGCGAATATCGACAAAGTCATCAAACGCATTTACTAAACGTTGCCGCACATCTGTTTTATCATCTATTCCATAAGAGTAGGCGTTGATTTCAAACTGTGTTTGATCATGGTTTTCGATGAGTTCAGTGATTAAAAACGCGAGCGGATGCAACCTAAAGTCAGCTGATAAATAACCTATTTTCAACTTGGATTTAGCAGCTATTTTGTGATGAAAAGCCAAGGTATTACGAAGCGCGACTAAGGGTAAGTAGTTTTGTTCGATATAGTGGTTAGCACACAGCTTTTGCTCTGTGGCGGTAGTGCTAGGCATAGCTAAAAAGGCAAAGGGGGCAATCGCTGCATTGGGCGTTGATCTCACGACTTCACGCATCGCTAATACTTGTGCATTGAAGTTGTTTTCACCCTCGCCACCCCAGTCACAAATGTGCTGTTTTTGATGCACTAAATGCATCAGCGAATGATGCATATTACTGTCTAAAGCAATGGCTTTTTCATAGTTAGCAATCGCCAAATCTAACTGACCGAGTTCTCGTTGCACATTACCTAAATTGTTATACACATCTGCATCGTTTGGGTCGGCTGCAATGGATTGCTTAAAACTGGCCGCCGCCGCTTCTAACTTACCAACATTACGCTGTGCATTACCTAAGTTGTATAAAAATATTGGGTGGTTAGGTATATATTGTAGCGCTTCAGTAAAACATGCCTCTGAAGCGCTATCACGACCTTCGTTAGCCGCTTGATTGCCTCGTGCCTGTAAAGCAAAGCACAGCGCATTGGCTATTTGTTGGCTATGATTCAGCGCTAATAGACTTCTAAAATGTGTGATGGCGGCGTCAAAGCTATTGAGCTTCATACAAAGGTTGCCACAAGCAATGAGCAAGCTGGTTTCATTAGGGTGTTGCGCTAATGCTTGCTGAAAGTAATCTAACGCGCGTGCATCATTGCCTTGAGATTGCGCTGTTTGAGCGTCTTGAATGAGTTTTTTTGCATCAACCATCATGTTATTTTAATCTAAAACTTGTTTAATATAAGCACTGTATTTTTATACAAAGGCATTAAACACCGTACAAATATTGTGCCATCTGCTTGAGCCCGGTATCTCTTAATAGAAAACGGCTAGGGTTTAACTGAGATGCAATGGATGAGGCTAGTGGTAATGGTTCATCGGCAATAAGGCTAGCAACCAATTCGCCACACAGTGGGGCGGTAATCATGCCTTTAGAGCCATGGCCTGCATTCACATACAAGCCTTTTATCCAAGGTAAATCACACGGTTTATCATTATAGCGAGGCGGGGATTTTCTTAATGCAGCTTCATCGATTAATTGCCCTGCTAGCGGCATATAGTCACGTGTTGCGCTACGCCATGCCACACGCCCAGTCACTTCGGATAAGTCAAGGCGATCAAAAAGAGATAACGATATTTTCTTCAGCGCTTGCAAATTACTGCGTGTATCTCCAGCAGATAGTGCGGGGTTTAAATCGTTAGGCGCATAGCTAGTGCCAATCGAATGCGTGCCATCAACAGCTGGACTTAAGTAATGGTTGCTGCAAATCACAGGCTGAATGGCTTGGCTGGCAGTGGTTGCTTTAAAAAAGTTGACCTGACCTCTGACTGGGGTAATCGGGATATTTTTACAGTGTTCAAATTGGAGCAGTTCATTCGCGTTACATAAAACAACAATATTCGCTGACATGCTTTGTTTGTTCGCTAAAGACACTATCCAATCTGCACCATACTGAATCTCAATGGCCTCAGTAGAGACAAGGCGTGTAATAGGCGCTGAGTTCAATATTGGTTTAAGTAAAGCTTCACAGAATAGCATTGGCTTTACCCAACCTGATTCAGGCAAATATAAGCCGCCACTAGGCAAAGCGATATTCGCTCTTTGACTCGCTTCAGTGGCAGAGAGTAATTGCAGGGAAGTGTGTTGTTGTGTGCTGTCTAGTAATTGCTGCTGCTTCTCTTGCTCACGTTGGTTAAATGCTAATTGAATTTGTCCACAAAGCTGAAATAGCACATTGCGATCGTTTGATTGTTGGTTATTTAATACTTTAAGTAACGCCAAAGTAAATGTAAAGCCGTGGCTGGCAATGGTACTCAATATATTCGTGCCAGCACTAAACTTAGGATAAAGCATGCCAACAGGGTTGCCAGAGGCCTCTTGTGCAATAGCGGTATGACGCTCAATGAGTGTGACAGCAATGCCGCGCTTTGCTAACGCATAGGCCGTACTGCAACCGGCAATGCCACCACCAACCACAATGGCTTTAATTTTTTGGTTTTTTAGAGATGAGTCCTGCAACTTTACTTATCCTTAGCGATGCTAAATGTGTATTCATCATAATAACTAAAATAGCATAGTTAAATCATCATTCTCAGCGTTAACCTTTTTTATAACTATACTTACTTGTATACTTGTTTGTATTCAACCTTTAATTGGAAACATCAAAATGAAGCGTATTCTATCTCTTTCATTCATGCTAGCGCTCTCTGTAGCTAGTTTAACCGCCTGTAATAGCGCAGAAAATGCCGCTGACAGTGCTGTTGTCTCTAGTAATGGGAAAGACTGGCCTAGCTATGGTAATGACTATAGTAGTCAACGGTTTGCCAAGGCAGATCAAATCAATGTTGATAATGTTAAAGACTTAACCCTCGCATGGAAACATAGCAGTGGCGTGGTGGCGAGTTATCAAGCCACACCGATTGTACAAAATGGCATTATGTATTTCTCCCTGCCATTTAACCATGTTGCTGCAGTTAATGCGGTGACAGGTGAAGAGCTGTGGCGTTATGAGCATGATAGACGTGAAGACTGGAAAATGTGCTGTGGCCCACAAAATCGTGGTGTTGCCGTCAGTAATGGCAAAGTCTATATGGGTACAGTCGATGCACGATTAATTGCTTTAGAAGCTAAAAGTGGTGAAAAACTTTGGGATATTGATGTGGTTGAAGCGGCGATTAGCCGAGAGGGGCAAGAAACGTTAAGTAAAGATGACCCAAACAAATCGCGCAAAGTCACAGGTGGCACTGGTATTGGTATCAGCATGGCGCCTGTGGTGTATAAAGGCAAAGTGTACATCGGTATTACAGGTGTCGGTTACGGCTTACATATTGATAACCCAACCGTAGATGCGCCACTGGGCGCAGTGATTGGTGTTGCAGGCCGTTTTGGCCGCCCAGGGTTTTTAGCCGCATTTGATGTTGATAGTGGCTCACGTATTTGGCAGTTTGATACCATTCCATCAGAAGGCTGGGAAGGTAACTTTTCACAAACGACTGCAGATGGCATTACTTTAGACCGTGATATTGCAGCAGAAAAAGAAGACTTAGCTAAATACCCAGATGCAGCCAGTTTAGGTGGCGGCTCAGCTTGGAGCACACCAGCGATTGATACTGAAAATGACATCCTTTACTTTGGCACAGGCAATCCTTCGCCACAAATGAATGATGTCTCACGCCCGGGCGATAATCTTTATACCGTATCTTTAGTGGCGCTAGATGCTAATACGGGTGAGTTAAAGTGGCACTATCAACAAGTGCCTCATGATTTATGGGGCTACGATTTAGCCAGCCCACCTGTGTTGTTTGATTACACGAATGAAGCAGGTAAAACTGTTGCTGCAGTTGGGCAAGCTAGTAAAACAGGTTGGTTTTATATTCATGATCGTTTAACCGGCGAGCTGCTGAGAAAATCAGATGCTTTTGTGCCGCAAAAGAATATGTTTGCTAAAGCAACTTTTGAAGGTGAAACGCTCTATCCAGGCATTCTAGGTGGCTCTAACTGGTCACCAGTCAGCCTTGATCAAGGTAAGCAACTCGCTTTTGTATCTGGTATTCATGCACCGATTAAATACACTCTACATGAAACAGCTGCGACAGAAACCAGCCCAGCGCTGCGTTATGTTTCTAGTGTACCGACGGCCGATCCTAGCTGGGGCGTATTGTCAGCAGTTGATTTAACAACAGGTAAAATCGCATGGCAGAGCAAAACTGACCAGCCCCTTGTTGGTGGTTCGTTAGCCACGGCAGGCGGCTTATTATTCATGGGTGAGGGCAATGGCAATTTTAATGCCTACAACAGTGAAACAGGAGAAATACTATGGCAAACCAAATCGGGTTTTGGCGTGAATGCACCGCCTATTTCTTACATCGTCGATGGCGTGCAATATATCGCAGTTGCCAGTGGCGGCAACTGGATTATGGGCTTCAAGCAGGGCGATGCCATGCTGGTTTATAAACTCGCTTCTAAATAGGCGGCGGTAATCTTATAAACTACTTTAGCGTCAGCAGTTTAATATAACTTCAAAACCGTGTGGGTATGTTTTCTCACACGGTTGAGGAGTTCTGCATCATTAACCAACGATTTACCGTAAGCTGGCATGAGTGCTTTTAACTTAGCTTGCCAATCACTTTGTGTGATTTGCTTAGTAAAGCAACACTCAATCACATCCAGCATGGCTTTAACACTCACCGATGCGCCTGGTGATGCGCCTAATAAAGCAGCTAAAGAACCGTCTTTAGCACTCACAATTTCAGTCCCAAATTCCAACTTACCCCAGTTATCTTCACAGCTCTTAATCACCTGTACGCGTTGCCCTGCTTTTTCTAGCTGCCAGTCTTTACTGTTAGCTTGCGGTAAAAATGACCGTAAAGCATCCATGCGTTGCTCATGTGTTTGCGTCGCTTCTTTTATTAAGTACTTCGTCAAGTCGATATTATTCTTACCCACACCCAGCATGGCTTTAACGTTATCGATTTGAATCGATTTCGGCAAATCCATCTTGGAGCCAGCTTTTAAAAATTTAGTGGTGAAGCCTGCAAAAGGGCCAAATAATAATTGAGGATTACCAGCAATAATTCGCGTATCTAAATGCGGCATTGACATCGGTGGCGCACCAACAGCGGCTTTGCCATACACTTTGGCGTAATGCTGTTTAATCACGTCAGGATTATTACAAACCAACCACTGGCCACTGACAGGAAAGCCGCCATAACCCAAGCTCTCCTCGATATTGGCTTTTTGCAATAACGGCAATGTACCGCCACCCGCGCCAATAAACACGAATTTTGCATCCACCGTTTGACTGCGTTTGCTTACTTTGTTGGTTAGTGCGATATGCCAGCTTTTATCTTCTATCGGCTGTTTAACCTTTTCCATGCTTTTAACACTGGTATCGGTCAATAAGCTAAAGTTGGGCTGCTGCTTTAAGTAATCGACTAAATGGCGTGTAACCACCCCAAAGTCGACATCAGCACCATGATCCACATAAGTCGCTGCCATTGGCGTACCGGCATCTCTATCCTGCATCATCAGCGGCATCCAAGCCCTGAGCTGCGCAAAGTCATCGCTAAACTGCATCTCTTTAAATAAATGATGTTGTTGTAGCTTGGTATGGCGTTCTTTTAAAAATGACAAATTATCGCCACTCCCATCCACATCCCAAACAAAGCTCAAATGCGGTGTTTTGCGAATAAAATGCTCAGGTGCGGGCAGGGCACCCATTTCCACTAAGCTCGACCATAATTGCAGTGATGTTTCAAAGTCGGCATTAATATCCAACGCACGGTCAATCGCCACGCTACCATCAGCCGCTTGTGGCGTGTAATTTAGCTCGCAATAGCCTGCATGCCCGGTTCCTGCATTATTCATCGCATCAGAGCTTTCTAATGCTAGCGCAGATAATTTTTCCACCATGGTCATGCGTAAGTTAGGATTAAGTTGGTGTAGTAAAACACCTAGCGTTGCACTCATAATCCCACCACCAATGAGTAACACATCAATTTCATTATTGTTCATAAGCCGTATTATATTAGAAGTGAAGGTTTAATTCTTAGGTGATTAATGCAGATTGTTGATGGTGTGCAATAGCCTGTAATCCTCTCTACTTGCGAACGATCCTTTATCAAATAAGTTTATATTTATATTTAATGTAGTACATACAATTAGGCCTGTGCTATCGTGGGTAAATTAAAAGTAATAACAAGGTATATTTTTATATGGCAAAATTTAAAGCACTAAGCGCAGCACTGCTAATGACTGGCACGCTAATAGCCAATGCTGGTGACCCTGATCCCACTCTTGATCTTGATGCTGCTGTGCAGAACTTAAAGAGTACCATGGTCGAGGCTGCTACTGATAAAAGCCTAAGTTATGCTAATTCTTACCTTGAAGATTTTTTTCCAACTGTTGAAACAAGCTTCTCATCTGGTTATAACGGCGGTCAAAGTCGAACAGGGGGACCAACAGCTGGTATCTTACTTGTTAAGCCCTTGTCGACTAAAGATGATGTCATCAATACAACCTTCATGCAAGGAAGTATGTTTTATCAAGATAGGCGTACGACATTAAATTTGGGGCTAGGCTACCGTAAGTTGTTAAATGAAAAAACTTTACTAGCCGGCATCAATGTTTTTTATGATCACGAGTTTCCTTACGATCATAATAGAACAAGTGTTGGCTTAGAGGCTCGCACTACAGCATGGGAAGTTAATGCAAATAGATATTGGGCTTTGAGTGATTGGAAGGCAGGTCGTAACGGGGCTGTAGAAAGAGCTTTAGATGGTTATGATATCGAGTTTGGTTTGCCTTTCCCTTATATGAATTGGGCTACTTTATTTGTTAAACGCTATCAGTGGGATGCCCATTTAGGTGCATCCGACATAAAAGGGAATGACGTGCAGTTTAGACTTAGACCTCCTCCAGTTCCTGGATTAGAAATACAAATTGGAAGAACGTATAGTCAGGCAGAGCTGTCCGATCAAAACCACTTTAACATTTCATACAATATTATGGCTTTATTTGAGAAGGGTAAGAAAAGTTCCTCTCCAACTTGGATTAGTGAATCCGCATACAAATTAGCCAGTATGGAAGAGTATCGCTATGACAAGGTAAGAAGACAAAATCTTATTGTAAAACAGACTTCTTCCACCTTAATTGTAAAAGGATATTAAACTGTGCATAAAATTTTTCAAAAAGTAGTGCTCAGCACCTTTCTCACATTTATCTTTTTTTCGGGTAATGCACAAGCGTTGTGCGATATGTCTGGGGGTAAGTTAGTTACGGCCGCTGGTGCTTCAGCGACCTCAGTAAAGGACGGTGGCACAAATTATGATGCATGCAGCAGCACCCCAGATGCGTATGAGTTGACGTTTTATAAGCTAGGGGTTTGTAAAAGCGATCCTTCTGGTGGAGATCTAAGCTCCTGCACTTTTATACTAAATACTACTGCAGGCTTAAGACATGTTATTACTTATCCGGCTGAGGGGGCGCCTGACATAGGAGCGATTAGTATCCCTGTTGGAGATTATCCTTATCAGGTTGCGGTGTTGAGCAATAAACTTGGGATCAAGCATTCGATCGAGACAACTAATGATGTTACAGGAATTTCTGGGGTAGGGAAGTTTTGTTGGACCGCAGATGCAGGTCCGACTGGGGTCACGAATGAGGGCTCAATAGTTACGCCCCACGGTACGACAGTCGGCGGCGGCACCCAGATGATTGAGTGTGGTAGTACAGCTGGCACTGCTGTGTTCTCGTACGAGGTAATTAACACAATGGAAAATGACTGTACTGAGTCCTTTGGCTCTGACGGTGGCAAAACTGATGCGAGCGCCCCTGGCGGAGTGCAAGCTTGGGGAAGCCTTCTTATGTCCGATGGGACAACATGGGCGACTGCATGTACAGATGCTGCAAAAATACTATGGACTACAAAAACACCTAATGCACTAGCCGTTACGGTTAGACCTGCTTTTATAATGAATTTTAAAACTATAGGTAGTGTCTCCATAGATTTCTCATCAAATCCGGCTGACAACAAAATACTGAAAATGGGTGCTGATCCGATAGAGGGCTATCTATCGACAAACTAAGCTGCTGTGGTTATGACTGGCTGCAGTTTGGGTGAGGGCTAATATACGACTTAAATCCGAAGACCTGCATGAAAGTGTGGGTCTTTTTTATGTCTGTTTTGTATCTGGCTAGGGACTATTAACTAGAGATGGTTAGCTTAACCCTTCAAGTCTCTGGTGATGGTTTTTATTAAACCTTAATGTCACCGTAGTTTAAGGGTCAAAACTCCCCATAGAGCCTTAAATGGATGCTGGTCTCGGTATAGTCAATATTGATTTTTTGAAACTTAATCTCCAGCATTATAAGTCTCTCCGATATTATTGTTTTTTGTGAGAGGGTGGCAACATCAGCATTTACTCGAAAGAATTCTTGATCCCCCCACTCACTATTCGAATAGACAGAGATGAAAATATAAGACTTTGTAGTCTATGCTTAGTCTAGAGCGATTGAATGAGACAAAATAAAAAAGGCCAACATCGCTGTCAGCCCAATTATAATTGATGGCCCGAACTGGAATCGAGCTAGTGACGCGAATTTTCAACTGTAGAAATAGCTTTTTACTAAGTGTTAAGGCCCGCTCCCACTCGTTAGGTCTCGACAAAGTATGACAATTGAACCGTAACTAAGATACTTCTACATAACGCAAGTATGGTTTAATTTCATCAAAACCTTGTGGAAATTTCTTTGCTGCATCAGCATTGTTAACTGATGGAGGAATGATGACCTTATTACCTGGCCGCCAATCTGCAGGAGTTGCAATACCATGTTGGTCACCAGTTTGAAGAGCATCAAGGACCCTTAAAATTTCATCAAAGTTTCGACCAACTGCCATAGGGTAAGTCATTGTTAAGCGTATTTTCATTTTTGGGTCAATAATGAAGACAGAACGAACTGTAGCTGTATTGCTTTCTGATGGATGGATCATGTCATATAGAGCAGCAATTTTTTTGTCTTTATCGGCAATGATAGGAAATTTAAGTGATGTCTTTTGTGTTGTATTCACATCTTCAATCCAACTTAGATGTTCGTCAACAGTGTCCGTTGATAGCCCTATTGGCAAACAGTTTCGCGCTTCGAAGTCAGGAGCCAATTGGGAGGTTCGCCCCATCTCCGTAGTACAAACAGGGGTAAAATCTGCTGGATGACTAAAGAAAAAAACCCACTTTCCTGCTGCCCAGTCATGAAGGTTGATTTCTCCGTTAGTTGTTGCAATGGTGAAGTTTGGAGCTGTATCGCCAATACGCAGTGCCATTTTCTACTCCTTAAAAAAAGTAAGTACTATTAACTAATGGTCGTTCATTATGAAATAGATATTTTTCTTTTCATTATAAGGCACAAATTCACATTGTTTATACCGTAGTATTACTTATAAGAGAGAGTGGAACTAATAGCCAATACCTACATGACACAACATAATATGCGAATAATCGTGCAGAGTGTTCACATCAGCCAACGAGAGTCCGATTGAGCTTAATGGAGACACTATCTACTAAAAAGCTACCCTCAATATAACGGGGATGAATGTATGCGAACATTCATAAAGCTAGTGTTGTTGTGCTTAATAAATGCAAGCGATAAAACTAAAGCTCAAATATTCATAATGAAAAGGCTCATTGATTCTATTTAATATTTGAGACTTTTAATTTAAACAGGAATGAATCGAGACTTATTTAGTAAGTTCCTTGTACATCATTTCAACTTGGTAGTGACACCTGTGGTGAGCAAAAAAACCAAAAGACGTCAGCACTATCAATAAAATTTGTACATACTTTCTAAATGCCATAAGGCTAGTTGATATATTATCAACTCCAAAAAATGAAGTCAGGACTAAGGGAAAGTAATACACAAGAGCCAAAATGATAACACTCAGCAACGCGATACTTAGGTAGTTCATTGAATGTCTGTAGTAGTAAACATAGGTTTCATCTAATGACTCTTTATGTGAGCTACCTGGGCGCGCAAGTGTCGCATGTTGTTTCCAAAAACGATCAAACAATGTTTTTTTTGTTAAGGCTCCACCGCCTCTTAACTTTACGAATAAATTGCTATATTTTACATTTCTTATACGTCCAACGATTATCAGTGTGCCCCACAAAATTAAGGCTATCAATATCGTTCCAACTAATCTGCTTAAAACCATTTTTGTATTGTACCTTTTCGTTGCTTTTCATTAATAACCATTACCTAGAGAATTTCGTTAGATAATAAAAGTAAGCAAGCCATTATCTAGGAGTAGATGGGTTGGTAGACTAATCTATGCCGCCACACTTGTTACTACCCTTACATACGCTAATATAGCTTATCATTTAATTACCATACAATACAAATTCTTTATGATTGCAATTTTAATAATGATTGCGAGTATTTTATGCTTAGCATTGAAGCTATAAGTTGAGGTTAAAACCATGCTTTTATTTGGCCAAATTTTATTCAAAATAATTAAGCAGAATCAATCGGGTCAGACTCGATTGATTCTGAAGCTTAAGTCATTTATACAGAGAACACCTTAACTATCAAGACCTAGCTCATGGCTCGCCTAACTAGCTTTGTTATTCCCGACCAACCCCAACACGTGATTATTCGTGGTAACAACCGTGAGCCCATCTTCATCACTGATGACGATTATGCATTTTACCTCGACAAGTTAAAACAAGCCTGCGACAAACATTCATGTGACTTACACGCTTATGTACACATGACTAGTCACGTCCACTTATTAATTACACCACACACAGAAGAAAGCTTAGGCAAAGTAATGCAAATGGTAGGACGTTATTATGTCCAATATTTTAATTATAACTACCAACGAACAGGCACCTTATGGGAAGGTGGCTATAAAGCCACCTTAATTGACTCTGATCACTATATCAAGCACTGCCAATATTGAATATTTCACTTTTTCATCAGTGGGCTGGTGCAGTAATAATTAAATAGGGGAATTCTTGATGCCCCTACAAGAACAATTAAATCGAATTTATTGCTATATGAAGAGATAAAACAATAAGACTTTGTAGTCTATGTGTAGTCTAGGACGATTGAATGACACAAAATAAAAAGCCTCACATCGCTGTGAGGCTTTTAGAATTTTGGCTCCCCGACCTGGGCTCGAACCAGGGACACATGGATTAACAGTCCATTGCTCTACCAACTGAGCTATCGGGGAATCGGTGGTAATGCTGCTCAACCAACGAAGGCGTGATAATACTGGCTAACTGCGGGTTGGTCAATAACTAGAACACATAAACTATGTAATTTTTATTAAACAACCTGAATTGCTTTAATTTAACGCTTTTTCAATGCGGTCTAACGCAGTTTGTAAGTTTTCCATTGAGGTGGCAAATGAGATACGGAAGTAGCCTTCTGCACCAAAGGCGGAGCCTGGTACGACAGCAACATCAAATTCCTCTAAGAAGTAATCCGCTAAGGCTAAATCGGTTGCTTCTGTGATTTTACCTGCTTTTTGCAAGTTATTAATCGCTTCAACTGCATGTGGGAAGGCATAGAAAGCACCACCTGCTTTTAAGCAGCTTAAGCCAGGTATCTTATTGAAACGGTCAACTACATAGGCGTGACGCTCTTTAAATGCGTCTAGCATGGGTGTAATACACTCTTGTGGGCCTTCAAGCGCGGCTTGTGCGGCGACTTGTGAGATCGACGTTGGGTTGCTGGTTGATTGGCTTTGCAAAATACCCATGGCTTTAATGATGTAAGCAGGGCCGGCAGCATAACCAATACGCCAGCCTGTCATGGAGTAAGCTTTAGAAACGCCATTCAATACGATGCAGCGGTCTTTTAGCGCAGGTGTTGCGTTGAGGATATTGTAGAACTTATCACCTGTTAGATTAACGTGTTCATACATATCATCAGTCGCCACAATCACATGTGGGTGTTTAAGTAATACTTCACCCAATGCTTTTAACTCATCCAATGTATAAGCAGCACCAGTTGGGTTAGAAGGGGAGTTAAGCATCACCAGTTTCGTTTTTGGCGTAATCGCCGCTTCTAGCTGATCTGGCATGAGTTTAAAGTTTTGCTCAATACCGCATTGCACAGCGATAGGATTAGCTTCTGCCACTAAGGCAATATCCGCATAGCTGACCCAGTAAGGTGCTGGTACGATGACTTCATCACCTTTATTTAGCACGGCTAGACAAAGGTTAAAGATGGTTTGTTTACCACCAACGCCAACAATCACTTCACTCACTGTGTAATCTAAATCATTGTCTTTTTTGAATTTATTGACAATGGCTTTCTTCAAACCCGGAATGCCTGTTACTGGTGTGTATTTGGTGAAGCCTGCATCAATGGCTGCTTTTGCTGCATCTTTAATGTGTTGTGGCGTATCAAAGTCTGGCTCGCCAGCAGCTAGCCCAATAATCGGACGACCTTCAGCCTTGTATTTACCTGCTTTTGCCGTAATCGCTAAAGTTGGTGATTCTTTAATTGCCAATACGCGTGTTGATAACGGTAGCTGTGATGAGTTTGCCAAAATCGACTTCCTTAATGCGTTTAATTATTAATAGATATTTTACGCAAAAAAATACAGTTTAGGTGGAAGTGTGATGGCATGGTGCAAAAAATTTTCAAATGAGTCTTTAGAGTTTAGGCATGCTGCTAGCAATCAATCGAACAGTCAACAAACTGTTGGTATTGCTGACCAATATCCGCATCAATTTTGGTAATAGCCGCATGCACGCGAGTTAATTCAGCCTTATCACCACGTGTTTTTGCTAGCTCACCAATTTTAATCAACACATCCATATTATCTGCATCGAGAGATGATGATTGCAAATAATGCTTTGTTGCAGTTTCAATGTCACCTAGATTTTCTTCACTCAATCCCAACGCATACCAAGCGTCTGGGCTGTTTGGATCTACTTTTATCCAATTATTAGCCACTTGCATGAGTTTTGGCCAATCACCGCGAGATTCGGGTACGGCGGCTTGCATATAAAATGGCTTTTTATCTTCATCCTCTTCCCATAAGGCCTTGCCTTTAATTGGGAATTTCGTGATAGCTGATTGCTTTTCCAGCAATTCAAGCCACTCAATTGGTAGTGCAAAATGAATGCTGCCATGTTTTCCAGCAGTTTTGAAGGTGTTAATGCCAACCAAACGACCGTCCATATCAAATAAGCCGCTACCGCTTGCTCCCATCCTAAATTTAGCGTTGGTACGAATAACTTTGCCATTAGATTGGGTGTCAGAATATAAACCGTTAACAAAGCCAGTCGAGGTTAGTGGCGCGGGCGCGCCATTTGAATGACCCATGCCAGTGACTTCTTCACCTCGTTTTAAATGACTGCTTTTACCTAGCTGAACTGGTTTGAGAGGTAAGTTTTCTGTGGTAACTAAACATAAGTCATTCCATGTGTCAGCTTTGACCGATGTAATCTCATAGCTGTTTTGTCCACGCGCAACCCAAGGTCTATTCGTTGTGCGAAGCACATGGCAGTTGGTAATTACTTTATCTTTAGCAACCACAACCCCAGAGCCATAGGTTAAGCCACCCTTTTGGTTATGGCCTTGTATCATGACCACACCAAAGTAGGCTTGCATCAAAGCTTGTCTATCGAAGGCAAAGGCTTGTGTTGTTAGTGAGATTAAGACGCTGAGTAATAGACTTTTCATCGAGGCTTTCATTAATTAGTTTCAGGTTGCTTTCGTATAACAAAAGACTTTGGGATGTTTATAAAGTTCTTGCGAATGTCATCCAGTCGTCTCATTAGGCCACGTATTTAGAGGTAAAGCCTGTTAAAATCTAACGTTGTATTGAAAATATGCGAGCGCATGCGTGATTGTTACCTTTCCCAATAGTAAGTATCAGCTTCATCAACCATTTGAGCCTGCTGGCGATCAGCCGCAAGCCATTGAACAGCTGACACAAGGCGTTAATAATGGTCTTAAATATCAAACCTTGTTAGGCGTCACTGGCTCTGGCAAAACATTCACCATGGCGAATGTGATTGCGCGAACAGGTCGTCCAGCGATTGTGATGGCTCCGAATAAAACGCTTGCTGCACAGCTGTATAGCGAGTTTAGAGAGTTTTTCCCCAATAATGCCGTGGAATACTTCGTTAGTTACTACGATTACTATCAGCCAGAGGCTTATGTGCCATCACGCGATGTGTTTATTGAAAAAGATTCCAGTATTAACGACCACATCGAGCAGATGCGACTCTCTGCAACTAAAGCTTTGCTAGAGCGCGAAGATGCTATTATCGTAGCATCGGTTTCAGCCATCTACGGTATTGGTGACCCGCAGGATTATCATGCCATGGTCTTGAACTTGAAACAGGGCGACAAGATGGTGCAGCGCGAAGCGATTGATATTTTGATTGGTATGCAATATAAGCGTAATGATGTTGATTTTAGTCGCGGTGCTTTTAGAGTGCGCGGCGATATTATTGACATTTTTCCTGCGGAAAACAACGAAACCGCTGTTCGCGTGAGTTTGTTTGATGATGAAGTGGAAAGCATCTCCTTATTTGACCCATTAACCGGTGAGATTTTCGATAAAGTAAAACGCTTTACTATCTACCCAAAAAGCCATTATGTCACCACGCGTGATACCACTGTGCGTGCGGTGGAAACAATTAAATTAGAGTTACGCGAACGCATCGACTTCTTTGTTAAAGAGAACAAGCTAGTCGAAGCGCAGCGTATTGAGCAACGTACTCGGTTTGATTTGGAAATGTTGAATGAAATTGGTTTTTGTAAAGGTGTTGAGAATTACTCTCGACATTTATCAGGTGCAGCAGCTGGGGAGCCGCCGCCGACCTTGATTGATTACTTACCACAAGACGCATTGATGATTTTGGATGAGAGTCACGTTACCATTCCGCAAATCGGTGCGATGTATAAGGGTGATAGGGCGCGTAAATCAAACCTAGTTGACTACGGCTGGCGTTTACCTTCAGCGATGGATAACCGACCACTGAAGTTTGAAGAGTTTGAAAAAGTCATGCGCCAAGCGGTGTTTATTTCAGCTACTCCATCAGAGTATGAAAAGAATCATCAAGAGCAAGTAGTTGAGATGATTGTGCGACCAACTGGCTTGATTGACCCTGAAATTACGGTGAAGCCCGCGGATACGCAAGTGGATGACTTGCTTGGGGAAATTAAGCTGCGTACCGATGTGGGTGAACGTGTGTTAGCAACGACGCTAACGAAGCGTATGGCAGAGGATTTAACTGATTACTTAAGCGATCATGGTGTGAAAGTGCGTTATTTGCATAGTGATATCGATACCATAGAGCGCGTTGAGATTCTGCGCGACTTACGTTTGGGTGAGTTTGATGTGCTGGTGGGCATTAACTTGCTACGTGAGGGCTTGGATATTCCAGAGGTTTCATTGGTCGCGATATTAGATGCGGATAAAGAGGGCTTCTTACGGTCCGAACGATCGTTAATTCAAACATCAGGCCGTGCCGCGCGTAACTTGAACGGTAAAGTGATTTTCTACGCGAATCGCATCACCAAAAGTATGAAGGCGGCGATGGATGAAACCGCGCGCCGTCGCGAGATTCAAACGGCTTACAATAAAGAACATGGCATTACGCCTAAAGGCGTTTCTAAAAAGATTAAAGACATTATTGATGGCGTGTATGACATGGATGAAGGTAGTCGCGAGCGTAAAGCTGCACAAGAGCAGGCAAACTACGAAAGCTTGAGCGAAAAACAAATCGCCAAAGAGATGAAGCGCATCGAAAAAGGCATGCACGATGCAGCTAAGAATCTAGAGTTTGAGAAAGCGGCAAACTTTAGGGATCAACTAAAAACGTTAAGAGTGAGGATGTTGGAAGTTGGGTAGATTGTTTTATTAGAGATAATAAAGTAATAGGTTAAACCTTAATTTTAAAGTAAATATATTATGATATTTGTAGACTATGTTGGTAGCATTGCTGCCACTTGCACCACTTTGGCTTTTATTCCACAGGCTATCCATTCTTACAAAACCAGAGACTTATCAGGTATTTCATTACCGATGTACAGTATTTTTACGGCTGGCGTGGCGATGTGGTTGGTATATGGTTTACTTAAGCAAGATTGGCCAATTATTATTGCCAATACGATTACTGTGGCTTTATCCGCGATGATGCTCGTACTTAAAATCATGGGGACACTTAAGAAGTAAAGTTTCACCTATGATTTTTATAGTCATCTGTTTTGATTAGTTGTCATTAAATTCAAAGTAATGGAGTATAGAATGAAAGTTTTACATGACTTTAAACTGGCTTTAATTACACTGTTATCTTTATTAATCATGGCCTGTTCAAGCAGTGTGCCTACCACTACACCTAAGCAAGCTGCTGAGCTGTTGAACAATAAACAAGTGGTGATGATTGATGTGCGTGAGCAAGATGAACGTAACGAGCATCGAATTGAAGGTACTATCTTTATTCCACTAGGACAACTGGAAGATCGAATGAGTGAATTGGTGCAGTATAAAGACAGTGCTATTGTGATGCAGTGCAGAAGTGGTCGCCGTTCAGATGTTGCCGCTAAAACCTTAATTAAAGCTGGATTCACAAAGGTCGTTAATCTAAAAGGTGGTATTCTCGCCTGGGATGAACAAGGACTTGCAACAGTCAAAGGACCGTAAGAGTCGCACCGCAATAGCGTTGCGGTATATGGGTTAATACAGCTTAACCAGCGTATCTGCTAGAATATTCAGTCACGACTCGCACTGAAGTGAATGTAATGACAGAATTTACGATAGCCAGTTTTAACGTTAAAAATCTCATTGGGGCAGATCAGGAGTACTACCGCTTTGAATCCTACACGCCAGAAGAACACGCTTGGAAGCAAAGTTGGCTAGCCAATCAACTGCTCACCATGAATGCCGACATCGTTTGTTTTCAAGAGATATTCGATAAAGATGCACTACAATCCGTCATTGATGAAACCAACGAAGCCAGTAATGAACTCAATGAAGATGTCATTCCAGATAAATCCAAACGTTATCATCGCAAAGCCATCTTTAGAAAGCTAGGCTACGAGCCATATACCAAAGAGCAAGTCTTCTTCGCGCCTAATGTGAATGACGGCAGAGCAGGGAAGCGCCGCCCAGGTTTGGCTATGCTGTCACGCTTTGGTTTTGAAGGCACGCCTGAAATTATTCAAGAGTTAGACGAACCACTCGTAATTGATTTCCCAACTGCGGGTTACGACAGTGATGAAAGCGCCGGCAGTTACACGCTAGAATGCATCTCACGTCCTATCATCAAAGCCAAAATTAAAATAGGCAATGAAGTGGTTACAGTCTTTAACTGTCACTTGAAATCTAAACTAGGTGAATACATCAAGCCAAAAGGCGCAGACTTCGCCCCTGAGTCCGATTTAGTGCATTATCTACCAGCGGCAAGAGCATTAGGTGAATTACGCGCCATGCTGCGCCGTACGGCCGAAGCATACGTATTACGTAAGCTGATTACAGAAGAATTGAAGCAAGACAACCCAGTCATGGTGTTAGGTGACTTTAACGACAGTGAATACTCCGTCTCATCCTCTATGATTAAAGGCGAAAGAGCCTTTAAAAACTACGCATGGATGCGGCGACATAATGCAGAACATAAAGGTGACCGTTACACAGAACAAAATGACACCGTGATTCGTTCGCAAATAGAACAGTACCAATTACAAAGCGCAGAAATGCAATTTATTGAGAAAAGCCAACGCGATATGATTTATACCTCAGTTTTTGGAGGTGTTTACGAGAGTATTGATCAGATTCTGATGTCACAACATTTTGTCAAGGGCTCAGCTAATAATATCGGCACCATGGATTGCTTTAGCGTATTTAATGACCATATTACCGATGATGCGCATGCGGAAGCGCCTTATAATAAATTGGCTTCAGATCATGGGCAAATTATGGCGCACATGCGGTTATGATTAGTGCCAAGCTTTTTGATTTATACTGCCTTGCGACTTAAAGGAGGGCTTGAGGCCTTTGCACGAAGCAATTAATCATCGCACTTTGGTCAGCTTTCACTTTTAAAATCTAAATTGACATATTTATGAGTGTTTTTCTAGGCTATGATGTTAATTCTCAGCTAAATTACACAGTCTGTATTATCACATTTAACACAGGGTTTGCTGGGAAATGGCTTGCTTCGTGCAAAGGTCTCAATATATAAGACCTAGTACATAATATCTTAGTTCTAATCCACCAGTTTTGAGAGCTCGGTTTTAATACGCATAGATTGTCTATCGTTCAGGCGTCTTTGTGCTGCACGTGGAAAGTCGGTAAATCGAATAATATTTCTATCAATTAGTAGTGAAATTAAATCTTCCAGTACCCGAGCTAATTCAATGTCACTCTTCCTAAAAGAGTCGGCTTCGAGTATTGATCTCTCTAAAAAATCAATATATTCTGGAGTATTACTCTCAACGAATTGCCAATTTTCAACACTCGCTTCAGGTGAATTTTGTTCTGCACTTGAGGCAATAATAAGTCCTTGAGCATCTTTAAGTATATACGCCATATTTATCTGGGTCATTTAAATTATTCAATAATCAATCCAGTATAACACTATGTGTTTACACTACATCTTTAAAATAACACGATGAATATGACTTAACCCTTAATTTAAATAGTTGCAGTAATGATGCCGCAGCCTAAGCAAACATTACTTTCATAGACCACCGCAGATTACCCTAACGTGACTGCCACTGTTTTTGGCCGAATTTAATTTCAACTTCTTCTGCCGTTAAACGGTCAATTTCACTAGGCGCATCAGGCTGACGA